>ENA-ORDC01000053-ORDC01000053.1-marine-metagenome-genome-assembly--contig:-NODE-53-length-145317-cov-10.147969_pt1 | contig 145317 bp, 132 predicted proteins | sample MGYA00237783_ERZ508515 | MGnify/ENA primary metagenome ERZ508515 (study PRJEB26186, sample SAMN06268792) | marine metagenome | isolation source: Eden Landing Ponds, San Francisco, CA, USA | place... | reverse complement strand
GATATGTGTCGTCCACAACATCAAGCAGACCGTGAACGAGTGAAATCACATGCTGTATGGCGATTCACCACGGCCGTTTGCTGAATATCGAGAATGTATTCATCACACTACTCCGATTTCTTTTTTCTAAAATTGGCCGAATTCCCGATTTCAGCGACACTTTCGTCTTACACCTTTCTAACGCACGGTGATCGCCGTATCACGTATGAATGTGAGAAATATGGTTATATACTCACGAGTCATTTATATAGTTGATTCTCATCGATCCCGATGTTTGAGCCACTGTCGGGGCTAGGCGCCGATTCCGTGGGAAGCGGGAGAGAACAATGTCAACAAGTACACAACCGAAAGCGAAGCAAGTCCACGGCGTCGATATGGACGCGCACGAAGAGTTCCTGGCCTACGCTAAAGCGAACCCGGAAGCCGTCCAGTTCGAACTGAGCGCGGTTGGCACCGACGAAGGTCGCGTGCTCCATACCCGCACGCAAACGCAGTCATACACGCTCGGGGGCCAAGAGTTTGACCGCGTCGCTCGCGGGTACACCCACCACTTCGGCGGACACAAAGAAGTCGAAGACGCTGTCGGATTCGTCGACCCAACCGACAGGGAAGAAGCCATCGAGGTCGCCCTCGCTGCCCTGACCGCCTGCATCAATGGGTCGATCTCGCTGAGCGCGGTACAGGCCGGCGTCGACATCGACGAGATCGAGACTTCGGTTGCGGTCGACTTCGATCCGTCGGTCTTCCTCGGGCTAGAAGAGACCCGGGACGCCGAGGGGACCCCAGTGAATATGTATGGTGACCTTAAGATCGACATCCAGGTTAGCGGTGATGGTCTCGACGACGATGACCTCGACCACGTTCGGGAGTGGGTCAGTCGATCGCCCGTCTATAATCTGATGAGACTCGGACACGAGGCACCTCCGCAGGTCTCTCAGAAACCTGACCAGACGAACTGAGTAGTAGTAACTACTGCCTCTACTCGGATTATATCACTTTATTGTCGGTTTCTCGCCAACATTCCGTCCACGATCGAAGCAGTGGTTGGGGTTTCCGTCTGAGAGAGTGCCAGGTACTGCATACGCGCTCTGTATGCAGCCGGTCGCGATCAACCGACTGAGGGTTTCAACAGAGCCCACGATCCCGAACTCGGGACCCGGTTCACCGGCGCTCTGGCTGGGCCCCGAGTGTCACCTCGACGGTCTGGGTGTCGCCGCTGCGCACGACGGAGACCTCCACCGTCTCGTCCGGGGAGGCCTCCAGCGCGAGGAACGAGGAGAGCGCCTCCCGGCTGTCGATCTCCCGGTCGCCGATGCCCGTGATGACGTCGCCGGCTCGGAGGCTCCCGTCGGACGGCCCGTTCTCCAGGACGCCCCGCACGAGGACGCCGCGCGCCTCGTCGAGGCCCTCCCGGTCGGCGACCTCGGGGGTCACCGTCGCCACGCTCACGCCGAGGAAGGCGTGTCGGTACTCGCCGTCCTCGATGAGCGCCGGGACGACGCGCTCGACCAGCGCGGCCGAGATGGCGAACGCGAGGTTGTCGCCTCCGCCGGAGCTGATGACGCCCTCGACGCGCCCGTCGAGGTTGACGAGCGGCCCGCCGGAGTTGCCGGGATTGACGGGCGCGCTGGTCTGGACGGCGTCGGGGATGGTGTAGCCGTTCGGCGCCGGGATAGACCGGTTCACGCCGCTGATCAGGCCGGACGTGACCGACCCTTCGAGCCCGTACGGACTGCCGATGGCCACCACCTCGTTGCCGATCGTCGGCGGCGAGTCCACTATCGGGAGCGGCGTCGCGTAGTCGGGCGAGTCCGCCGCCTCGACGACCGCGAGGTCGCTCGACGGGTCGGTCCCGACGACGGTTCCCGACCGCCACTCGCCGTCGGAGAACCGCACCTGCACCTCCGTCTGCCCGCCCACGACGTGCGCGTTGGTGACGAGGTAGTTGTCGCGGTAGACGAACCCCGATCCCTGCCCCGTCCGTCCGCGGTCGGTGCTGATCCTGATGAGGACGACCGAGCCGATCGTCTCCCGATACACGCGCGTGTACGGACTCTCGGCCTCCTCCGGCTGGCGAGTGAACTGTGCCTCGCTGCCGGACTCCTGGTCCAGCGTATCCGCCGACGCGTCGCCTCCCGCGCCGTCGCCCGTCGTACACCCGGCCAGCGCGGCCGCGACGACCGACCCGACCCCGCCCAGATACCCCCGTCTCGTCACGTGATCGCTACCCATGCCGGCAGAACCGCCCGTGAGATCCCTAAAACCGGTGCTTTCGACGGCAGGCGGTTGAGGGGCGTGGATCCACGGTGATGGTGTTCGGGGGCGATGGAGGGATCGGGACCGTCGTGGCGGCCGGCGGCCGTGGGGCGCTCTGAGACGGTGCAGGCTCACCCTAAGATGGCGCCTGCACCGTTCGTGGGTGGGGGGGCGTTGAGCCTCGGACGACCCCGCACGCCGCTCGCGGCCGGCGCTCCGTCGGGCGTTAGGGAGCGTCTACCCCCGGAACGCGGATCCGAGTAGCAGTCGCAAGCCTCATCGATATCCCTGTTGCCGGCTACACAATCCCGATGGCAGAAATTTCAGTGAACAGCGGAGGGGGTGGCGGCGACGCCGGGGGCAGAGAGCAACGACGCCTCGAGGACGTCGCCGACCAGTTCAATGTCATCGTCGTCTCCAACCGGCAGCCGTACCGACACGAACGCGACGGCGACGGCGTGTCGGTCAACAGACCGACGGGGGGGTTGAACATGGGACTCGACGCGGCCGTCAGACGGATCGACGGCTCCTGGATCGCCTGGGGCGACGGCGACGCCGACCGGGAGGTCGTCGACGACGGCGACACCGTGACCGTCCCTCCGGGCGCCGAGGAGGACCAGTACACGTTGCGGCGAATCTGGCTCGACGACGACGAGGTCGAGAACTACTACTACGGCTACAGCAACCGCGTGCTGTGGCCGATCTGTCACGGCGCCATGACGAACGTCCGGAGCGAGGACCACTACTGGGACACCTACGCGGACGTCAACGAGACGTTCGCGGAGGCCGTCGCCGGCCAGGTCTCGCCCGGCGACGTCGTCTGGATCCAGGATTACCACTTCGGGTTGATGCCCGAGATGGTGCGCTCCCGCGTCCCGGACTCCGTCACGATCGCCCACTTCTGGCACGTCCCGTGGCCCGGATGGGACACCTTCCGGAGCTGTCCGCACGCGGAGGAGATCCTGCGCGGCCTGCTCGGAAACGACCTGTTCGGCGTTCACGTCCCTCGGTACAGGCAGAACTTCCTCGACTGCGTCGACGCCGCCATCCCCGAGGCCACGATCGACTGGGACGCGGGTCGCGTCTACCACGAGGGCGGCGTGACGACCGTCGAGGCGTTCCCACTCGGGGTCGACGTCGAGACCATCGAGCGGGCGGCGTCGAGCGATGCCGCGACCGACCGGTGGGAGGGGTTCCTGGCAGACCACGGCATCGACGACGACGTCACGGTCGCCCTCGGCGTCGATCGACTGGACTACACGAAGGGCATTCCGGCCCGGTTCGACGCGCTCGAACGGTTCTTCGAGTCGCATCCGGAGGCCCGCGGCGCGCTCACGTTCGTCCAGATCGGCACGAAGTCGCGGTCGCAACTGCAGGAGTACAGGGACGTTCAGCGGGAGACCGCGGCCGCCGTCGAGCGGATCAACGAGCGGTTCGGCACCGACGACTGGCAGCCGGTCGTGTACACCACCGAGCGCCTCTCGAACGAGACGCTGTACGCGCTGTACCGCCACGCCGACGTCTGCGTCGTCAGCCCCCTGAGGGACGGGATGAACCTCGTCGCCCAGGAGTTCGTCGCCGCGCAGGACCCGGACGCCGACCCCGGCGTGCTCGTCCTGAGCGATCTGGCTGGGGCACACGACGTCCTCGGGTCCGACACCGTGACGATCTCGCCGCACGACACCGACCAGTTCGCGTCGGAGCTGGAGACCGCGTTGACGATGCCCCTGCGAGACCGCCGTCGACACATGCGAGCGCTCTCCGAGGCGGTGCGGGAGTTCGACGTCACGAACTGGACCGACGACGTCATCGGGCGGATCGGCGAGATCCAGCGGGAGCGCTCGGAGAGGTCGAGCGATGGGTGAGGGGGCACCACCCGACATCCTGACCCGCCTCGACGACCTGGCCGGCTGGATCGACGACCGAGCCGGTCTCGTCCTCGGCGTCGACTTCGACGGCACCCTCGCACCGATCACCGACGACCCGTCGGAGTCGACGCCGTCGCCGGCGTCGCTCGTGGCGCTCGAAGAACTCGCCGAGACGCCGAGCGTGGGGCTCGCGCTCGTCAGCGGGCGGGGGGCTGACGACCTGCGGGAGCGTGTCGGCATCGAGGGCGTCGTCTACGCCGGGAACCACGGGCTCGAACTGCGCTACGGCGACCGGGAGATCGTCCACCCCGACGCGGAGCGGGACCGACCGGCGCTCCGCCGGGTGATCGACGAGATCGACGAGCGACTCGGCGACGTGCCAGGCTACGAGATGGAGGACAAGGGCGTCACCGCGACGGTCCACTTCAGACGGACCCCTGACGACCTCGTCCCGACGGTCGTCGCCACCGTGGACGCGGTCGCCGGCGACGTCGACGGGGTGCGCGTCACGCGAGGCAAGCAGATCCGGGAACTCCGCCCGCGGGTCGACTGGCACAAGGGGCGGACGATGCAACTGCTCTCGGACGCCGTCCCCGACGGGTGGGGGTCGATGTACGTCGGGGACGACGTGACCGACGAGGACGCCTTCCGGGCCGTCGGCCCCACCGGGATCGGCGTGCGCGTCGACGACGGCGACGACGGGGACGGGGCGACCGAGACGGACGCGACTTACCGGATCGACGGCCAACCCCGCGTCGCCAAGTTGCTCGCGTGGATCGCTATCAGCTTCTCCTGGGCCAGGCTCCTCGACGTCCGATCAGATCCGTGGCGGACCTTCCTGGCCGATCGGTCGGATCTCTGGGGGACGTCCCGCCGGGCCGAGGCCGGACAGATGCCGTTCGACTGATCCCGTCGCCCTCCCCCGATTCGGCTACCGCTTGCGACTGCTTGGACAACCCCTTTCTCCGCTTCCGAACGTTGTACGGTATGTCCGGAAAGGATGCGATCAGCGGCGATTCGATCGAGCGGTTCTCCAGGCCGATTCGCGTGACGAACACACAGCGGGCGACGGCGGTGTACGGGACGATGTCGCGGATGATGGGGTTGCTCGACTGACGCCCGGCGCCCCGAACCCATCGGCCCCTTTCCTCGCTGCTCTCTCGAACGGATGAGCGTGCGGTCTCCGTCGAGATGATAGGTGGGCGCCGAGTCGTTGGAAGGGCCGCCGAGTCGTTGGATGAGCCGGCGAGATAGATGGGCTGCCGAGATGCCAGTACGATCTCTGGCGGGGTGACGGTGTAGTGACCGATCGGATGGGGACGACGGGTCGAACGGTTGGCGATTGCAAGGTTTAGCCCCTTGGCGATTCGTCCCGTGACCCCAAACCATGCATCCCGTCAGGACGGGCAAGGAGATCTACGCCGCGCTGAGGGAGAACTACGCGACCCTCATCGCCGGCTCCCTCGCATACAGCGCGTTCATGTCGGTGCTGCCCCTCCTCACTCTCGTGCTGGCGGTGGCGACGACGTTCGGCGGGGAGGAGTTCGTCGATCAGGTGCTCCAGCTCACCGGTCAGTACCTCACCCCGACCGGACAGGACCTGTTCACGCAGGCGTTACGCGACGCCGCCGGTCGAACCACGATATCCGTGTTCAGCTTCCTGCTGCTCGTCTGGAGCGGCCTGCGCGTGTTCCGCACGCTCGACACCGCGTTCTCGCTCTTCTACAACACGACCGGGTCGGAGACCATCCTCGAACAGCTCCGCGACGCGCTCCTCGTCCTGGGTCTCTTCGGCGTGGCGGTCGCGGCCTCCGTCGCCATCGGGGTGGTGACGACGTTCTTCACCGTCGTTCCGTTCGGCTGGCTGGTCGGTCCCCTCCTGCTGATCGTCCCCCTCGTCGTCGCCTTCCTGCCCGTCTACTACGTCTTCCCCGACTCCGACGTCAGCGTCCGTGAGGTCCTCCCCGGCGTGCTCATCGCGGCGGTCGGTTGGGCCGTTCTCCAGAGCGCCTTCCAGTTGTACGCCACGTTCGGGGGCCAGTCGCAGGTGTACGGCACCCTCGGCGGCGTGCTTCTCGTGCTGACCTGGCTCTACGTCGCCGGTTTCCTGTTGCTCCTCGGGGTCGCGGTCAACGTGGTGCTCGGGGATCGGACGGTGGCGGCCTTCGCTCCGCCTCCGGAGCGGACGAGCGTGACGGCCGGGAAGTGATCGCGGCCACCGACACCCACCGCCGAGATCAGACAGCTACGATGGAATCGAGGACGGGATATTGTTGACAGCCATCAGGGCGTCAATTACTCTGATTCGACCCGCTCGACCTGAACCATCGCCGCGGGTTCCCGCCAGTCGTAGATCGACGGCGGGAGATCCCCGACGCCCTGGATGCCCGCATGGGGCCTGATGACGTCGTCTTCCGCGATGTCGGGGTTGCTCTGGTCGGTTCCTTCCGGTTCACCGCCGATGATGAGCGTCTTGGCCGGCGGAACCATGTCCGCAAACTCTTCCGTGTTCTGTTCTGTTCCGACGTCGTATCCGTTGGCGTACAGCGTCTTCGACTCGTTGACCTCCGTCGGGAGGTCGACGGTATCGAGGCCGACGATGCCATCGTTGGTCGCGATGAGCATGCTGATGAACGTCAGTTGGGTCGCGCTCGCATCGGCAGAGACGTGTAACTCTCTGAAATACGGGAGGCCAGTTTGTCCGGGGTCGCTCTCCGGGACGAGTGGCCCCTCCCCGACTGCGCTCCCTCTGATCGCGTTCGTCTCGCTGATGAGTGTGGAGAGCGGTTCGAGGTTTCCGTTCTCGGCGACCTGTTGGGTCGCCTCGTTGGCCGAATCACCGACGGAAAACACCTCGACACTGGGCAGATGAAGTGCAACCGCAGGGGGTGTGAAGGGCTGTCCGCGCGTGAGATTCGTGACCGTCACTCTGTACGTTCGCGCGTTGTCGCCGCCATTGTTCTGTGCGAGGACCGGTGTGTTTCCGAGAGCCACTCCACCGAGTGTCACACCGCCGAGTGTCAGCGCACGCCGTCGGGTGATTGGGGGGATTGAATCGTTGTCTGTCATCTCTATGTTCCCCCACCCTTAAACGCGGCGTACACGTGCTTGACCGAGTCAACGATCTGCGTTTGTTTGGATGCCATTTTTACCCCACCGTTCTTTGTGGGTCAAGTGAGATAATACCAGCCAGTTTTGACGCTGCTGATTATTTTGAGCAAGCGGGTGAAAATATCTGGCGAGCGTTGCTTTTTGATTAGAGTATTCGTTTGGGCCGCTGTCTTCGATTGAGGACTCGCTGAATGACCGACTCGCGCTGTGTATTCAGCAGGACTGCTGAACCCATCATCGGTCGAGGATTTCAACAAGGCCGTATATTTTTTCCAGTGGCTGCCACAAATCCGTTCTAGAATCTCCTTGCCCTGCTGGTGAATTCCAGACTGATCGGGGCAGATCACCCCTGGGTGCCGAGTCATCGGGACGAGCCTACCGAGTCCCACGACTCCGTTCCTCGTCTCGAATCAAGAAACAGAGCTGCACGTCCCCGACTGGGCTCTCACACCCGGGAGAACGCAACTCGTCCCCCGATAGGTATGTCGTGGAAAGGGTCCAAGAGGTGCGCCACGAGCAATCCTGCCCACCCGGCATCGTAGACATTCGCCGCTGCGCTCGTCGCGCCGGTCGAGAAGGCCCGGGGTTCGGAGAACGAGCGGTGTGGGCCACACCCCACCCCGCACCGACCATTGCGCGACAGGTACGTGCTGGACTTGCCTTGTGTCTCGGTAAGGGTTCCAACAAGGCCGGATCGACGATATGTGGGGTATCCGTCTCCCTTACGTGTCCCTAACTAACACGGATGCGGCCCATCTGTGAACCATGGCACTGGTCGATTCGATCCTGGTGTTCGTCATCAGCTTCCTCGTCGGAACGGTCGGCATCTACATCGGTGCGCGCGTCATGACCGATGTGGAGAGCTTCGAAAAGGCGGCCATCACGGCCATCATCGGCGCGGTGGTCTGGACCATCTTCGCCATCCTGTTCGGGTGGATCCCCTTGCTCGGCCCCCTCCTCGCGTTGATCGCCTACGTCGGGGTGGTCAACTGGCAGTACCCGTCCGGCTGGGGGACCGCCGCCGGTATCGCCCTGATCGCGTGGGTGGCCTCGATCGTCATCCTCTACGTGCTCGCCGTCGTCGGCCTCGTCGGCTTCGACGCCCTCGGCGTCCCCGGGGCGTAGTCCCCGGTGCGGTCGCGAAGGCCGACCGGCTGCCCGACCTGGAACACCGACAAACTGATCGTGGGACTACCTCTAGCGCGGCGACTACTTCCCGCGCCGCCAGCGTTGTCCTCCACCACGGACGACGTGGTTCGAGTCGATGAACGCGCCTCCCGGTACCACTCATCTCGACTCCCGGCACAACCGGCTCTCGAACCCATGAAACTGTCGGCTAACGCTGCCTCAACGAGCGATTACGTAACGCTGTCCACGTGCGGGGTGTCGGTTCCGTGGCCCCTTTACAGTCCTATAGGTGTAACCCGTTGCGGGCGAAAGGCCGATTTTAATCGGTTGATAACGGCCGAGTCACCCATTCACGTCTCCAGCGGCCCCCGGTCAATTGCTCCACACACGCCGTGGTCGTGAGGGGGACGGTGCGGTAAGTCCTCGTTTAGGCTGGTAGCAGGCTAGTAATTCGCTATTAGTCCGTTTTCGCTCGCTGAGTAGTGGTTCAGCCGAGCGTCCGGCCCCGTCGGCAGACGCGCCCGAGGGTCGAAACAGCGGGAAGTAGATCAGATAAAACCCGCGGAAGGCGCGTCTCTTTCACTCTTGACGAGGGGTGGTCCCCGCGGTAACGAGGGGGCTGTGACCGGGACGCCGGACGGTCGCTCCTCGCCTTGCGCTCGCGTTCGGCCGAGGCGGTGTCGAACCGTGTCCCGCCCCGCCCCCCGGGTCCTCGCTCACAGGATGTCGTCCCGTCTGACGTACAGGACGAGCGACCCGAGGAGCAGGAGGCCGATCCCCCACCAGAACGAGTCGCCCGGCAGCACGTACAGCAGGAGAGTCACGATACCGGAACTCAACAGCGACCAGCCGATCGTCGTCTGATATGCCATGCGGGTGGACGTCGCTCGTTGGACGTAGGGCGCGGGGTTGCCTCTGCAAGCGGGAGAGCGCTCTCCAGTGGTTGGATCAACGGTGCGCCGTAGTGCATCTGACGGCGTTGGAGCGTCACGGCGGGTCGCCGGGTCGGTGGTCACGCCAGTCGCCAACGAGGTCAGTCATCCGGTTCGTCGAGGTGACCGTTACGCCAGTTCGTCGAGGCGGCTGTCGCGCAGCACCGACTTGAGGACGATCCCGGTGTCCTGCACGAGTCGGTGTTCGAGGTAACTCCCCTGTCCCCGGCCGCCGCCCGTACGCGTCGATTCGACGACGCCGAGGAACGCCTGTTCCTTCAGCAGCTCGTACACCCGATGCTCGCTGAGTTCGTTGGCGTTCGCCTCGGCGGCCGTCTCCCGGTAGCGCTCGTACGTCCGACTGGTCGAGAACCCCTCCGTGTCGGGGTTCTCCTCCGACAGCTGGGCGAGCGAGTAGAGGATGTACTTCACCTGGGTCGTCGACCCCCGGAGCAACTCCTCGAACCGGTCCACCTCGGCCCACTCCTGGGCCTCCCGGACGTGGTCGTCGGTGATCTGCTCGACGTGCTCCCGTTCGGCGAGTTCGCCCGCGTGCCTCAGGATCTCGATCGCCTTCCGGGCGTCGCCGTGTTCCTGGGCGGCGACGGCCGCCGTCAACGGGACCACGCCCTCCGAGAGCACCCCCTCCTGGAAGGCGTCCCGCCGGTGGTTCATGATGCCCCTGAGCTGGTTCGCGTTGTAGGGCTGAAAGACGAACTCCTCCTCGCGGAGGCTGGACTTGACGCGCTCGTTCAGCCGGTCGCGGTACTCGATCTTGTTGCTCACGGCGACGACGCAGAGGTGGCAATCGGCCTTGCCCGACTCTCGCGCGCGCGAAAGTTGCATGAGAATGTCGTCGTTGTCGAGGCGGTCGACCTCGTCGAGGATGATGACGATGGAGTCGTAGGCGATGTCGAGGATGTCCCAGAGGTAGTCGTAGTACTCGCCGCTGCCGATGCCGGCCCGCGGGATGTCGAAGTCCGTCAGGTCGGTGTCGTTGAGTTCCCGCGTCACCTTGCGGGAGACCCGCGTGTGGGTGTTGTGCTGGGCGCAGTCGACGTACACGGTCCCGACCGACACGCCCGTGGCCGCCGCGGCGCGGCGAGCCCGTTCGGTGACGTGGCGCGCGACCAGCGACTTTCCGGTGCCGGTCTTCCCGTAGATCATCACGTTGTTCGGCGGATCCCCCCGGACGATCGGACGGAGTTCGGCGGCGACGGCCTCGATCTCGTCGTTCCGGCCGACGATCCGATCGCTCTGTGGGACGTGGCCCACCTTCAGAAGCTCCTTCCGGGCGAAGATGTTCGCGCGGTCGTCCCCCGTCCCCTCGAATCTGAACAACGGATCGTCGGACCCGCCCACCGGCCGGTCGTCGTACTCTGCCGGTGGCGGGGCGTCGTCACCCATAACGTCCATATAGGCACTTTCCAATTACTTAATCTTATCTCCCCCGTCCCGAGTGTATCTCACTCGAACGCGAGTCGCTTCGCCGTCTGTCGGTGCGCTCGCGGCGCCGTCACGGGTCGGGGCCTCCCCTCGTCCAGAGTGTAACTGTCGCGCGAACTCCCGGGACCCGGCCAGCGGTGACACACCCGCTTCTGAGGGACCTCGCCCTTACGGAGGACCTCACACGCCTCGTCCAGAGTGTAAATCGGTGAGCGTCATCCGGTGAGCGGCATCCAGTCTCCGGTATGTGGACCACTGGCCGTCGAACCCGTCTTTGTCGAACCGTCACCTTCCTTCATCTGAACCAGCACTTTCCCACGTCTTAACGGTCAATTTCCCACATCTCAACCGTCACATCTCAACCGTCACTTCTCTAATCCGTGTACTGTCCACTTTGCCAACCTGACAAGCCAAGCGACTATGCGGCGTTTTTTGGACGACGACGACGACACTTGCCCACGAGCATTCTTGCATAGAGAAGAGACGAGGCGGCATTCGTCTCGGTCCACGCGAAATCCGATGTCGGTCTTCCCTTCGATTCCGTCGTCCCTCGCCGTTCTGCTCGGCGTCTCGGCCGTTTCTCGCCATCGTCACTCCCAGTACCACGGCTTCGACTGACCCCTCTCTCATCCCCCGGTTTTCACTCGGGACGAGGGGTGTGTGAGAAGAGGGACCGAACGATCCACGCCTTCAATCGGGCCGGCCCCAACGCTATTGAGCGGGTCGGGCACTACCCTGCCCGGTACCGGTGGTGACGCTCCCGGTCGTTCCCCGAACGCCCGTCGTCGCCGAAAAATGTTAGGTCCGTGATCACACGTAGAAGCATTTGTTCGCTCGAAACGGGCTCTGATCGGGTGGGCCGATCGTCGCCGTCGACTGGTATCTCAGGGGCCGAGAGGGGTTTCCGTCGGCGGAAGGTTAAAGCCGCTGCCGAGGGCCCGTTCTAACGATGGGCTCGGAAGGGATCACGAGCACCCTCCGTGAGACGCTCGACGTCTTCGAGACAGAGAACGTCGGCGCCCCGTTGACGACGACGGAGATCGCCGACCAGCTCGACGTGGGGAGACGAACGACGTACGAACGCCTGGAGCGCTTGACCGAGCGGGGGATGGTCGAGACGAAGAAGGTCGGTGCGAGCGGACGTGTGTGGTGGCGCCCCCCATCCGTTTCCCACCGAGCCGACGCGTCGCTCACGAACCTCCTGGAAGCGGTCTCCGGAATTCTGTACCGCCGGCGCGCCGCGTCCGGCCATCTGACGTCGTTCGTCGCCGGCGACTCGACCGCCCTCACGGGGTACGACGACAGCCTGCTCGCGTCCGACTGGCCGGGGTGGCTCGACGACGTGGTCCACCCCGACGACCGGGATCGCGTCCGGTCGATCCTCGACGCGTCCACCGACGAGCGGTCGGACTACTCGCTCGTGTACCGGATCCGTACGGCCGACGGGGAGACCCGCCTGGTTCGTGACCGCGGTCGCGTCCTCCGCGACGAGGACGGCTCGGTTGTCGGCTCCGAGGGGCTCGTCGTCCGCGTCGACGACGAGCCCGACCGCGCCGAGCGCGAGCGCGAACTCGGGGCTCAGGTCCGCCAGCAGGAGGTGGTCACGGAACTCGGTCGCCTCGCCCTGGAATCCCACGACGTCGACCGTCTGATGTCCCGGGCGGTGAACCAGATCTGCGAGCGGTTGGACGCCGACTACTGCAAGGTGCTCGACCTCGACGACGACGGCGAGCGACTGGTGCTCCGCCACGGGGCCGGGTGGGAGGACGGACTCGCCGTCTCGGCCGCCGTCCCGGCGGTGGACGACGACTCGCAGGCCGCCTACACACTGCGGAACGAAGGCCCGGTCGTCGTGGAGGACCTCGACGCGGATTCGCGGTTCGGCGGCCCAGACCTGTTGACCAGCCACGGCGTCACCAGCGGCGTCAGCACCGTCGTCGGCCCCTCCGACGACCCCTGGGGGATCCTCGGCGTCCACTACACCGAGCGCCGGTCGTTCTCGTCGCCGGAAGTCAACTTCGTCCAGTCCGTCGCGAACGTCCTCGCGGCCGCCGTCGAGCACAACGAGTACGAGCGTGAACTCGCTCGACAGCACGAGCAACTGATCGCGCTCGACAACCTGAACGGCGTCGTCAGGCGCCTCAACGAGGCGGTGGTCGAGCAGTCGACGCGCGAGGAGATCGAGCGAGTCGTCGTCGACACTCTCGCCGAGTCGGACTCCTACGCGTTCGCCTGGATCGTCGAAGTCGACTCGGCGACGGACCTGGTTCAGTTGCGCTGCGAGGCCGGCGTGGAGGGCTACCTCGACGACGTCTCGATCTCGGCGGACCCCGACGACCCACGGAGCGACGGGCCGACCGGACAGGCTCTCCTCACCCACGAGACGCAGATCTGCCGCGACGCCGACTCGGACCCCGACTACGAGCAGTGGCGCGACCGGGCACACGACCTCGGGTTCCAGTCGTCCGCCGCGATCCCCGTCGTCCACGAGGGGACGCGCTACGGCGTCCTCAACGTCTACGCCGACCGCCCGAACGCGTTCGCCGCCGCCGAGCGGGAGGTGATCGGGCACCTCGGCGAGGTGATCGGCCTCGCCATCGCGGCCGTCGAACGCCAGCGGGCGCTGATGGGGGACGAGGTCGTCGAACTGGAGTTCCGGGTCCAGGATCGCTTCGACGCCTTCGAGTCGGCGGCGACCGCCGACACCGTGATCACGATCGACCGGACGGTCCCCCTCGGCGACGGGGCCTACCTCCAGTACGGGACGGTGTCCGGCGGCGGCAGCGCGGCGCTCGATCGCCTGGCGGAACTGGAGGCCGCCGAACACTGGCAGTCGGTCACCGTTCTCGACGGCGAGGACGACGAGGAGACCCACTTCGAGGTGAGGCTGAGCGAGCCCCCCGCCATCTCGTTGATCGCCGCTCACGGCGGCTACGTCGACGAGGCCCGGATCGTCGACGGCGACTACCGGCTGACGGCCCACCTGTCGCCGAGCGCGGACGTCCGGCAGGTCATCGAGGCGCTCACCGAGGTGTACCCCGACCTGGAGATGGTCGCGCGCCGCCAGACGCGGCGCACCGAGACGTCCGTCGACCGGGTCGACCAGCGCCTGGACGAGGTGCTCACCGAACGCCAGCGAACCGCCCTGGAGGTCGCCTACAACTCGGGGTACTTCGAGTGGCCGCGCAATCGGTCGGGCGAGGAGGTGGCCGATTCGCTCGGCGTCAGTTCGCCGACCTTCCACCAGCACATCCGCAAGGCGCTGTCCCGCCTCGTCAGAACGCTCTACGACGACCGCCGTGGTCGGTCCGAGAACTGACCGGCGTCAGTCCTCGGCCCTGCCCAGTCCTCGATCCCGGTCAGTCCTCGACCTCACTCAGTCCTCGGTCCAGTACATGAGTTGTTCTTTCGCCACCCCGCAGTTCGGGCACTCATCGGGCAGCCCATCTTCGATCTGGCCCATCTCGCCGCACTCCGTACACCGCCACATCAGTTCCCCCTCTCCGAAGTTGTGCCCCGTCCGCGCGTGCTCGACGCTCAGCGCCTCGACGCCGTCGCGGAAGGTGACGAACACGCCCCCGTCTTCGATCCCGCGAACCGTTCCGACCGGCCGTCCCTCGGCCGTGTAGAGGGTCTCTCCCGGGTCGATCGACACCGAGGACTCGTCCTCGTCGTCGGGCGGAGTCTCGCCTGATCCACTCATGTGGTCAGAAACCCTGCCTGTCGGTATCACGGTTGACCTTGCCCCCGCAAGCGATCACGCGGTGTTCGGCCGTTCACTCGACGCTGGGGTGCTCACTCTGGGCGGGGGGAGGGGATCCGGTCGGGAGAGACGACTCGGTCGAGAGAGACGACTCGGTCGAGAGAGACGACTCGGTCGAGAGAGACGACTCGGTCGAGGGAGTCGACTCGGTCGAGGGAGGCGCTTCGGTCGGGCGAGGCGGATCACTCTCCGCCGCACGACGGGCGATCCTTTATGGGGAAACCGTGACACGTGTACACCAGCATGGCTGTTCGATCTGCGACCAGAGACGACACGAACCGAATCCGCGAGATCGCGGAGGCCTCCTTCCAGGCGTCGTACTCGCTGAGTCCCCTGGACATCGAGACGATCGTCGAGGAACTGTTCGTCGACGACGCCCTCGCAGAACGCCTCGCGGACGACGACGGGCGCGTGTTCGTCGCCGAGAGCGAGGACGAGGACGGGACCGCCACGGTCGCCGGGTTCGCGATGGTCGAACCCGAAGCGGGGCTCAGGTGGCTGCACGTGGACCCCGCGTTCCGCGGTCGGGGGCTGGCCACGGCCCTGTTCGAACGCGTTGAGGACGACGCCGAGGAGCGCGGACGGTCCCTGACCGCCCGGATCCTCCAGACGGCCAACGAAGGCCACAACTTCCTGGAACGGTTCGGCCTCCAAGAGTCGGGCACCGCGCGGCTCGAATTCGACGAGGAGGAGTTCGTCGAGAACGTGTACGCGACGAACGGCGACTCGACGGAGCCGAACGAACCCGACGTCGAGGTCCCGGATTCGGTGACCGTCGACGGGCGGGAACTCGCGCTCGACCGCGACGAGGAGATCCCGGGGACGGACGCTCCCTTCTTCGCGCTCTACACGGACGCCGACGGTGACGAGCGGTACGGCTTCTTCTGTTCGGCCTGCGGGAGCACCGACGTCTCGGCCGACGGTCTCGACCGGATCGAGTGCGCGGAGTGCGGCAACGTCCACCGCGCGGATCAGTGGGACGACGCCTACCTCTAGTCGCCGCGGGACTCCCTCGCCCCGTGGGTCTGGGCCAGGTGCGTCCCCACACCGATTCCAAGTCCGCCAACCAGGTTGCCGGCGGTGACGATCGCGGTCGTCTCCGCCAGCACCAGCAGGCCGATCCCCCCCTCGTAGACCACGCCGAACCAGACGTGTAGCATGGTGACGATGACGTGATCGAACGGGCCGAGCGCGAGCAACACCCCGACGACGTAGGCCAGCCAGATGCGACTGCCGACCTGGTTGACGGCCACCAAGAGGAACGAGAGCAGTGTAATGAGGATTCCACCCGCGACGGCGGCCGCGAACTCGGCCGTCGGCCGCCGCGAGACGATCTCCCTCGCTGTCTCGCTCAGGGCCGCAGGCGTCCCAGTCGGGAGCACCCCTTCCACCGAGAGGATCAGCACCATGACCCCCCCGCCCGCGAGGTTGACGAAGAACGTGACCGCCCACAGGCGGAGGAGCTGGCGAGTCGTGCGATCGCTCCCGTCGTCGACGACCGCCGCCACCGGATCGAGGAAGTTCTCGTTGAACAGCTCCGCCCGCCCCACGACCAGGAACACCATACCGAGGCCGAACGCGAGCGCGCCGCCCAGGTGGGCGAGGCGTCCGAACTCGGGTTTGACGACCGCCTCGACGATCCCCAGCGCGATCATGCCGAACACGATCGTGAACCCGGCGATGAAGCTCGTCGCCGTGAGTTCGAGCAACGACTGATCGAGCCGACGCTTGCCCTCCTCCACCGACCGGTCCAGTATCTCTTCCGGCGTGGGCGCTATCGCCATGACCGTGCTCCGCCGGCGCGACACTAAACGCCTGACCCTTCGACGGCCGTGGCCGTCGACACTCCGGACAGCGCCAGGTCGCGCACCGCCTCGTTTCGCCGCGACCGAGAATCGGCGCGTCCCGGGCGCCGCCCGGAGGTGGTGTCTTCACCCGTCCCCTGGGGCGAGTCGACGATCGGCTCCATCGGGCGCTGGATCCTGGCCGCCGGCGCGTGGCCGGGTCGTCACCAGCCTGGCGACTGGGAAGTCGTCAGCTGCTGGCTCTGGGCCATTCCACCCTGGGTCTGGCTCTGGGTTCCGCCCATCTGCCGCGACGGGCCGGGGCTCTGGAGGTGCGCTTCCAGGAGCCAGAGGTTCTTGCTGATTCGTCGCGAGACGTCGTTCAGCAGGTCGACGGTGTCGATGTCGTCCATCGACTGGGCTCGCCTGATCGAGTCGCCGAGGATCGCGTCCAGCGTCGAGAGCCGGTTCGCCAGCAACTCGACGAGTTCGATCCCGTCGACCGCCTGGGTGGGGAGTTCGGGGATGCGACTGTTGGCCGCGCTCGTTCGGACGGTGCCGGACACCGAGGCGCCCAGCGCCGTCGCGCGCTCGGCGATCTCGTCGATGTCCTCTTCGAGGTCCTCCGCGATATCCTCGAACAACTCGTGGAGCTGGAACGCGTCGATCCCCTTGACGTTCCAGTGCGCGGTCTTGATCTGCGTCAGGAGGTCCGTCGCGTCCGCGAGACACTGTGCCAGGACCGAGGCGCTCGACTCGCGAACGTTCCCGGGCAGGTAGTTCTGGGTGTAGAAGAACTGACCGACCGGCTGACCGCCCTGCGAAAACTGGGCCGACTGACCGCCCTGCTGCGTGAACTGCTGACCCGGCGCCGCCTGCTGATTCTGCATCGGCTGTGAACTCTGGATCGGCTGTGAACTCTGCATCGGCTGCGGACTCGGCATCGGCTGCGGACTCTGAATCGACTGTTGGGCCTGCATCGGCCGCTGGCCCTGCATCGGCTGCTGTTCCGGTTGCACCGACTGGATGGATCCCTGCTCGGGCTGGAGCGACTGCGGTGACGCCTGTTGACCGGGGGAACCCCCCGATTGCTGTGTCGGTGACTGGATCGACTGCTGTTCTTGCTGTCGCTGGCGCGGTAGTTGTTGCTGGCTCATGTTGATCTTCCCTGGCCCCGCCGGTACCGAAAGCGGGTCCATAGGCGGATTCAACCGGCACCCACAAGAAGGTTAGTCACGGCGTAACAGAACCTCGCTCTGACGGACGATTGTCGCACTACGGACGTGGGTCGCAGTCGGGGACGCGAAGCGGTCGAACGGCGGTACGGCAGGAGTAGCGATGTGGTAACGACCGGCGACGCGACGCCGGTCGGTGGCCACGTGGCGACGGTCGGCGGCCACGCGGCGAGACGGCCGACCGGTCACTCCGGGTCCGCGAGCTGGCCCAGGTCGATCGACTCCAGGTCGTTCACCGCGGGGGTGTTCAGCACGGTCCCGTCCGTGTCGAACCGCGAGCCGTGGCACGGGCAGTCCCAGGATCGCTCGCCGTCGTTCCACTCGACGAGGCAGCCCATGTGCGGACAGACCGCCGAGACGGCGTGGTACTCGCCATCGTCGTCCCGGTAAGCGGCGACGGGGCCGTCAGGCGTGCTGCGGACGGTCGCCTCGTCGGGACCGAGGGCGAGCGGCACCGACGACGGGCGGTCGGTCAGGTGGTCCTCGAGGAAGTGTTTCATCGCGTGCTTGTTGTGGGACACCAGCCGATCCTTCGAGGCGTCGAAGTCGAGCCGGGTCGGTCGGTAGACGCCGCGCCAGGGGTTCCCGCGCCCCTGCACGAGGTCGGCCAGCAGGATCCCGGCGACGGTTCCGCCGGTCATCCCCCAGCCGCCGAAGCCGGTGGCGACGTACACGTGGTCGGCCCGCGGCGAGTGCTTGCCGACGAACGGCACCCGGTCGACCGTGAAGAAGTCCTGCGTCGACCAGCGGTACTCGATCTCCGCGACGTCGAACCGGTCGCGCGCCTGGGCTTCGAGCCTGCGGTACCGATCGGTCGTCCCGTCGCCGTGGCCGGTTCGGTGACCCTGCCCGCCCACGAGCGCCACGTCGCGCTCGCCGGCCGGGCGCGGGCGGACGGAGACGTAGGGGTCGGCGGTCTGGTAGTAGACCCCCTCGGGCACGTCGCCCTCCAGGCGGGCGGCGATCACGTAGGATCGCATCGGCTCCATCCGGGCGAAGTAGAGCGCGTGGTCGTACACCGGGAAGTGGGTCGCCACGACGACGTCGTCGGCCCGCAGGTCCCCGCGCTCGGTCGAGACGCGGCAGGGCTCCCCGCCGTCGACGTCCATCACGGTCGTCCGCTCGATCACGTGGCTCCCGTCGCCCTGGATTCGCCGGGTCAGTTCGAGCAGGTACTTCCGGGGGTGGAAGATCGCCTGATCGTCGAACCGAACCGCCCCCGCGACGTCGTAGGGGAGGTCTGTCGACTCGACGAACGACGCCGGGAGGTCGAGCCGTTTCGCCGCCTCGACCTCGTCGCGGAACTCGCCGACCTCCTCCCGGGACTCGGTGTAGCTGTACGCCGGCGTGCGCTCGAACTCGCAGTCGATCCCCTCCGTCTCGACCGTCCGCTCGACGTCGTCGATCGCCGCCTCGTTCGCCTCGGCGTACAACCGGGCGCGCTCGGTCCCGAACTGGTCGACCAGGTAGTCGTAGATCAGGCCGTGTAGCGACGTGAGTTTCGCCGTCGTGTGGCCGGTGACCCCCGTCAGCACGCGGTCGCGTTCGACGAGGGCGACCTCCTGCCCGGCTTCCTTGAGCTTGTAGGCCGTGGTGACGCCGGCGATCCCCCCGCCGACGACGACGGTGTCGACGGCGAGGCCGCGCTCGGTCACCTCGTCGAGCGACTCGAAGGCCGTCTCCGGCGTCGTCTCCAGCCAGATCGACGTCTCCTCTCCTTCGACGTCCTCCCCGCCGGCGCCCTCCCCGTCGACGTTCCCGCCGTCCACAGACGTGTCTCGGTTCGTCACGAGTAGGGTCCGTTTCCGCCGCCCGTGGAGTAAGGGTGCACCTTGCGAACGCAGCGCACAGACGAGCGCCCCCCGGACGAGCGACCCCCGGATGAGCGCAACCAGCGGGCGAGCGCAACCCGCGGACGACCACAGGTCGCCGTCGCCCCGACGCCGCCCTACGCGGAGAGCGCCCGGTATCGCGCTTCGAGGTCCTCCACCGTCGACTCCCAGGTGTACTCCCGACGGGCGTAGCGTCGGCTGACGCGCCCGGCGCGGTCCAGGGCGTCGGCCGACAGGGACGTCCACTCGCGGAGGGAGTCGCCGAGCGCCGCCGTGTCGACGGCGGCCGCGACCGCGGGGGCGGGGTACCCCTCCGCTCGCTCCAGGTCGGAGAGGATCTCCACGGTCCCGCCGACGGGCGTCCCGATGACGGGGGTCCCCGACGAAAGCGCCTCCAGCGTGGCGAGGCCGAACCCCTCTAGCTGGGTCGTCGGGAGCACGAACACGTCGGCGCTCGCGTACGTCGCCGGCAGCGCCGCGTCCGGGACGTAGCCGAGGAACGTCACCCGGTCGTCGACGCCGAGGCGCCGGGCCGCCGCTTCGAGATCCGGCCGGATGGGGCCGTCGCCGGCGACGTAGAGGCGATCCGCGGGGTGAGACCGCACGTGCTCCGTGAAGGCGTCGAGGAGCAGGCGGTGCCCCATGCGCGGGGTCAACCGCCGAACCGTCAGGAACGTCGTCCCGTTGGCGTCGGCCTCGATGGCGTTTCCGTCGACGTCGGCCTCGACTCCCCCTCCGTCGGCGTCTCTCTCGGCGGTCCCTCCCGCTGCGTTCGGTCCGTCGGCTCCACCGTCGGTCTCGACGGGGACGGCCGTTTCCTCGGTCGCCCCGGGAGCGTACCGCTCGACGTCGACCCCGCCGGGGACGATCGTCGGATCGCAGACGGGCCCGTAGACCGCGTGCAACTGGTCGGTCATGAACCGGCTGAGCGCGATCACGTCGTCGGCCCGGCCGAGGAGGCGGCGTTCGAGGAGTCGCCGGAGGCTCCCGTTCAGCTGTCGCCGGACTGGACCGAACGATCCTCCCTCCGTCCGCAGCAGGTACTCCGTCGGCCAGGGGCTGTGGAACGTCGCCGACCGCGGGACTTCGTCGTCGACGAGTCGGTCCAGCAGGAGCCCCGTGATCGGGCCCTGGAAGCTCACCACGTCGGGATCGAGCCCTCCCGCCCGACGGCGGACGGCCCGCAGGACGCCGGGTACCTGGCGGAGGATCTCGCCCGCCCGCCGGTCGGCGACCTCGAACTCGTACCGGCGGACGTCGACGCCGTCGACGGACTCGCACACCGGCACGTCGCCCCGTCGGCGTGTGAGGACGGTCACCGAGTGCCCCCGGTCGACGAGGCGCGTCGCCGTCTCGTACACGTAGCGTCCGGTTCCGCCGGAGCCTGGATCCGGATACAGGTCGTGTGCGGCGATGGCTACGTTCACGCTCGGATCACGTCCTCCTCGACGGCGAGCCCGAGTGGGGGATCGTGCGTGACACGAATCGACCGGCTGAAATCAGTCGTCCGCAGACGTCCCACCAGGCGATGGAGTCTGCTCCCTGGCCCGTCCCATCCAGTTGTCGAGGTGGTCCGCCACGTAGCCGTGTCCGCCCCAGCCGATGGCGACCCCGACGCCGATGGCGAGTGCCGCGGCGAGCCCCCACGCGAGCGCGTTCGCGAAGACGTAGAGGAGTTCGACGTCGACTCCCATCGTGTCCAGACCGATCACGATGACGGTGAAGTACAGGAAGAGCCGCGTCGCGGTGGCGAACACGGACGTGTAGGGGCTCTGCGTGGCCGCCTCGGTGTTCTCGATCAGGTCGCCCACGAAGTCGGCGACGATGAACCCAAGTACGATGACCAGGAGCCCGGCGATGAACGCCGGAATGTACGCGACCGCCGTCTGGATCCACTGCGAGAGGATCGATATCGCCAGGACGTCCGCCGCCGCGAGGAACGCCAGCGCGATGACGAACCACTTGCCGATCGCGCCGAGCAGGTTCGCCACCGGCTCGTCCGATTGCGCACCGGATAGCGTCCGTCCGATCGGCGTGCCTCTGGTGTATCGATCGAGGTCCGCTTTCGCCGTAACCCGTCGTATCACCGCACCGATCGCGGCGCCGATGATCCACCCCACGATGAGGATGAGAATCGCGCCGATGAGTCGGGGAAGGAACGCGACGGTCGCCGCGATCAGGTCTCCGAGGAATTCCTGGAACGTCCCCACTTGCAGTACTGGCTGGTCGAGTGGAGTCACACTCATAGCCTGCCCCTTTGTAGTACGGGCAAATAAGCCGGCGGCCTGCAATTGCCGGCGGAATCCTTTTCTGACGACCGCCGGACCAATGGGTATGGCTCAGACGATGGCACAGCGACTCACGGACGCGATCATGAAAGAGGCCCAGTCCGGAACAGCCGGGCAGTCGGCGTCGCTCGGAACGGCCGACGAGGAGCAGACCAAGCGGCTCAAGCAGGCGGTGAAGGACGGCGTCCTCGAGGGGTTAGAAGAACACGACCGCCGCATCGAACAGCAGGGTCATGGCGGCAGCGACTCCTCGTCTTCCTCGGGGGGAATGGGCGGGAAGCTCCTCGGGAGCGTCGTCCTCCTCGCGGTGATGGCCCTGCTGCGACGGCGGATGCAAGGTGGCTCCGGCTCCGGCGGATCGGGTCGGTAAGCCGTTCGGCCCACCGTTCACTGCCCCCCTCGTCGACGCCGCCCGTTCGAACCGCTAGACCATGAGTATCTCCCGCCACGGTTACGGCGCGCTCGCGGCCGGTCGAGCGCTCGGATCGCAGGTCCACCCCGTCTTCATGCTCCCCCCCGTGGCGGCGGCCGCGTTCGGGGCGGTGCTCGCCCCGGCGCCGAGCGCCCCCGTCGCCGTCGCCCACGTTTCTGCGGTCTTCCTCGCCGTCTACACCGCCCACGTCAAGGACGGGTACGTGGACTTCCACGTCCGTAGCGAGGACGACGACCACCCGCTGACCGTCACCGGCTGCCGACTCGCGCTCGCCGGGGCCGCGGTCGGCTTCGCGCTGTGTCTGTTCGCGCTCTGGACGCTCGCCGGGCCGCCGGCCGCACTCGTCGCCCTCCCGCTCTGGTTCATCGGGTTCCTCCACGCGCCCCAGCTCGACACCAACCCCGTGACGGCGACCGGCGGCTATCCGGTCGGGATCGGCCTCGCGCTGTTCGGCGGGTTCTACGTCCAGACGCTCGCGGTGGCGGCGACGCCGCTCGCGTACGCGACCGTGTTCGTGATCCTCCTGACCGGGATCAAGATCGTCGACGACTCGACCGACTACGAGTACGACCGCTCGATCGACAAGCGAACCGTCGCGGTCGTCCTCGGCCGCGACGGGGCGCGACGGCTCGCCTCGGCCCTCGTGTGGCTCTCGCTCGTCGCGGTCGCCTGGTTCGCCGTCGACGGGCTGTTCCCCCCGTTCTCGCTCCTCGCCGCCGCCGCGTTCGGCGCAGTCGCCCTGTCGGCGCGACGCGCCGGGCCCGCGCTGGCCACGATGTTACTCGTCCGCGGGGCGTACGTCTTCCTCGCCGTGCTGCTCGTCGGCGTGTGGTTCACTCCCCTCGCCGGGATCGGACTCCCCGATGTCGGCGTCCTCGGCCCGTACACCTACCTGGCGACGGAGGTGGGATTCGGTGCGCTGGCGCTGGCGCTGCTCGTCCGGGCCGGCGACGGGGCCCTCCGCCGCGCGGGTCGGACCCTCGCCGTCCTCTACCCCGTCGCCTACCTCTGGGACTGGTACACGCTCACCGTGGGCGTCTTCGAGATTCCCCTGCGGACGGGCGTCGTCCTCTTCGGCATCCCCGTCGAAGAACACCTGTTCATCGTCGTCGTCACCGCGTTCGTCGTCGGCGTCTACGAGACGGTCGCGACTGCGCCGCCGGCCGACTGAGGCGGGTATCGGAGTCCCGTCTCACTCGAACGACGGGAGGACTTCCTCCTCACAGAACGAGAGGAAGCCCTCCTGGTCGGGGCCGATCTGGTGGAGGTAGACGTGGTCGAACCCCGCGTCGGCGTACTCCTCGATGGACTCGACGAACGGGTCCGCGTCGGGGCCGCAGGGGACGTGCTCGACCGCCTGCTCCTCCGTGACGAGCTGGCACGCCTGCTCGAAGTGTGTCGGCGTCGCCAGTTCCTGGCCGAGTTCGCCGGGCAGGCCGCCGTTCGGCCACCACTCGTGGACGGTCTCCCTGGCCGCCGCCTCGGTCTCCGCCCAGCAGACCGTCGCCTGGCCGTACCGGGGCCTGTCGCGGTCCCCGTCGCTCCCCTCGGTGAAGGCGTCGACGACCTCCTCGTCCGGGGCGGTACTGACGAGCGCGTCGCCGTGTCGGCCGGCCCACTCCGCCGTGTCGACGCCGGAGGCCGCGATCGCCAGGTCGGGCGGTTCCTCCGGGCGGGTGAACACCTTCGCGTTCTCAACCGTGTAGTGCTCGCCGTCGTGGCTCGTCATCTCGCCGCGCCAGAGGTCGCGGATCACCTCGACGGCCTCTCCCAGCATCTCCATCCGGACGTGGTGGGGCGGCCACCGGGCGCCGACGACGTGCTCGTTGAGCCGCTCGCCCGTCCCGACGCCCAGGAAGAATCGCCCGTCGAACATGGAGCCCGCGGTCGCCGCCGCCTGGGCGATGATCGCCGGGTGGATGCGCATCGTGGGACACGTGACGCCGGTCCCCACCGTGAGCCGGTCGGTCGCCCTGGCGATGGCGCCGAGCGTGCTCCACACGAGTCCCGACTCGCCCTGTTTCGAGATCCACGGGTGGTAGTGATCGGAGACGAGGGCGTGCCCGAAGCCGGCCGCCTCGGCCCGCGCGGCGTTGTCGGCGAGGGCCATCGGCGGGTGCTCTTCGCTCGACAGCGCGTAGCCCAGTTCAACCACGGTGCGTCCCTCCGGCGGGGTGCCGGCCGCCGCCGGGGGTTCCGGACGACGAGCCGATCGCTGAATGGTTCATGTGTCGCCGAACACGCGCGGGCGTTCCTTAACACTGGGCCGCGCAGATTCCGGGTGGTACCGCGCAGATTCGGGGCAGTCCAGCCCGGATCGGGTGACCCCCACGGATCCCCGCCGACCACGGTGAGCCACCCGAGCGGCCACGCCCCCCGACCTGTCTCCGCGATGATCAGTCGACACGTCGCGCGCGGCGTACGCCCGTCCGCCGCCTGCACCCGCAAGGGCGTGGCTTAATCGACCGAGGCGGAAAGTAAGCGTCACATGTCGGGACACTCGAAGCGTGCTGCGACGTCGAGACTGGTCGCCCTCGCGTTCGAACGGCGGGGACGGCCATGAGCTCCGTCGCGGTGGTCCACCGGGACCTCATGGCGAAGGGAGGTGCGGAGGCAGTCGCCGTGAACGTCCTCGAGACGCTCCAGCCCGATCACGACCTGACGCTCCTCACCCTGACCGACCCCGACGTCGACGAACTCCGCGACTACTTCAACGCCGACCTCGACGTCGACTCCCTGACGGTTCGGTCGCTCGGCCGAGTCGTCGCCGGGCTCACCGAACGGTTGGGACTGAACTACTATCTTCTGCAGAACGCGGTGCTCGGTCGGTTCGCCCGCCGCCACGCCGACCAGTTCGACGTCGTGATCAGCACCATCAACGAACTCGGCCTCGGCCCCGACGCGATCGAGTACGTCCACTTCCCGTTCGACTGGAACGTCACGCTCCCCGATCGCGAGCACCTCTTCCACCGCTCGGTCGAGGATCGGTCGCTCTACCAGCGGCTGTGTACCGCCGTAGCCGACGTCTCCCGTGAGGACCTCAAATCGAGCCTCGTGCTGGCGAACTCGGAGTGGACGGCGGGGAAGGTGGCGGAGGCCTACGGGACGCGCCCGGAGGTGGTGTACCCGCCGATAGACACCGAGGCGTTCACCGACCGGCCGTGGGACGCTCGGGAGAACGGGTTCGTGACCGTGGGACGGATCGAGCCGAGCAAGCGTACCGTCGAGTTGATCGAGACCGTCGACGCGGTGCGCGAGCGCGGCCACGACGTCCACCTCCACGTCGTCGGCCCGCCCGTCGACGACGCTTACGCCCGACGCGTCGCGGCCCTCGCCGCGGGCCGGCCACACGTGCACCTGGAGGGGGAGGTGCCGCGGGGGGAGCTGATCGAGTTGATCTGCAGCCACCGCTACGGTATCCACGGCAAGGCCTTCGAGCACTTCGGGATGGCCGTGGCCGAACTCGCCGCCGGCGGTACCGTCCCGTTCGTGCCCTCCTCGGGGGGGCAGCGTGCGATCGTCCGGGACCGCCACGAACTGCTGTTCGACTCCCCCGAGGCGGCCGTCGCGAAGATCGACCGGGTGCTGAGCGACCCCACGCTCCAGCGGGAGCTACGCACCAGCACGGCCGAGATCGACCGGCGCTTCGGGCGCGAGCGCTTCCAGGAGACGGTCACCGACGCCGTCGACGCCGCCACCGGCGCGGCGCCGAAGTCCACTCCGATCTCCCGTCCGAGTCGCGCGAAGTCCCCCTCTATCAGCGACTGAGTTCCCCCGGCCCGCCGACGCCGATCACGGACGCCTCCGTTCAGTGTGTCTCGCCCGGCGTACCGGCGCGTCGGGCAGGCAGTTCACGTTCGCCGCGGACTCGACGGCCGTGGCTTTGCTTTCGGTGAACTGCTGTCACGGGTCCGGGCCGCCCGAAAAAAGATGCGAGTCGCCGGTCGATTCGGGGTCGGGTGGACAGTCGTCAGTACTGGCTCGACTCGGTGTCTCGTCGCTGCTGCTCCGACTGCTCGCTTCGCTGCTGCTGCATCAGGCCGCCGCGCTGGTCCTGGTCGGACTGCTGTCGTCCCTGGTCCTGGCCGCTGTGAAGGCCCCGCTCGTCCTGTCGGCCCTCGCCGAACTGCTGGTGTTCGCTCTGTCCGCCCTGACCGAACTGATCCATCTCGGCCGGGCTGTACCGGCTCGACGCCTGCTGGTGCCCTCCGTGCTGACTCTGCTCGGAGCGCTGTTGGCCGAGCTGGCCACTCTGGCCGTACTGACTCTGCTGGCCCTGGTCGTGCTGACTCCGCTGACCTTGCTGGCTCCCCCAGCCTGACTGATCCTGCTGGCTCCCCCACTGGGACCGACCCTGCTGGCTCTGCCCGTGCTGCTGGCCGCCGTGCTGCTGACCGAACTGACTGCCCTGCTGGCCCTGGCCGTACTGACTCTGCTGACCGTACTGACCCTGACCCTGCTGGCCGGTGTGCTGCCGGCCCTGGCCGAACTGGCTGCCCTGCTGGCCCTGGCCGAACTGGCTGCCCTGCTGGCCCTGGCCGAACTGGCTGCCCTGCTGACCCTGGCCGTACTGGCTGCCCTGCTGACCCTGGCCGTACTGACTCTGCTGGCCGTACTGGTCCTGACCCTGTTGCCCGGAGTGCTGCTGGCTCTGCCCGCGCTGCTGGCCGCCGTGTTGCTGACCGAACTGACTGCCCTGCTGGCTCTGGCCGTACTGACTCTGCTGACCGTACTGGCCCTGACCCTGCTGGCCGGTGTGCTGCCGGCTCCGTCCGTGCTGGCTGCCCTGTTGGCCCTGGCCGAACTGACTGCCCTGCTGACCCTGACCGAACTGGCTGCCCTGCTGGCCCTGGCCGTACTGACTCTGCTGGCCGTACTGGCCCTGACCCTGCTGGCCGGTGTGCTGCTGGCTCTGCCCGCGCTGCTGGCCGCCGTGTTGCTGACCGAACTGACTGCCCTGCTGGCCCTGGCCGAACTGTCCCTGTCCGCCCTGTCCGGGCTGGTTCTGGCGAGCCTGTTGGCCCTGTTGCCTGTAGTTCGGTTGCTCGCCGTAGGCGTCCTGATAGCCCTCGGTGTGCTCCTGTGTCTGGTGCCGGTGTTCGCCGGAACCGAACTGGCCGGATGTCTCGTGCGAAGACGAACGCTGCTGGCTCTCGTCGTGGGATCGGTTAGAGTGGTCCATGAGTTGCTAATCGCTGGGCCTGATTTGGCGCGGGCCCCCCGCTACGGAGGCGCCTCCGGTCTTGTGCCCAGTACAAAAATCACGAGGAATGGTTATAGTTTTTTCGACGGCAGGAGCGTGGTGGGCCGAGCCGCCATGCGATCGCGTCGATTTCGCCGTGACCCGACGTCACGCCGCCGATTAGAGGCGCGGCGACTGAGCCTTGATGATCTCGGCCGCGTTGCTGAGTTCGCTTCCCAGGAGGACGAGGATGTCGTCGAGCGTCACGATCCCCGTCAGCTCACCCTCCTCGGAGACGATCGGGAGCCGCCTGATACTGGCCTCTTCGAGCCGCTGGAGCGCCTCGAAGACGTTCATGTCCTCGCTCCCGGTGATGAGGTCGCCGTGGAGGAGATCCCTGGCCGTCGTCGCCTCCTGCTCGTCCGACGACCGCAGCGTGAGCGCGAGCTTCCGGTCGGTCACAATCCCCTGGGGCTTCTGGTCCTCGACGATGACGACGCAGCCGACGTCCTCCTCGGCCATCAGGTCGGCGAGCTCATTGAGGGAGGCGTCCTGCTCGGCCGTCACGACGTCGGTCTGGACCAGTTCGTCGACGGTGATCGCCTGCAGCGCGCGCCCCGTCCCCCTGGGCGGCCGCGCCGACTGCGCGCCGCCTTGCTGACCCTGCGGCCCCATCTGCTGGGGCGACGGCGGGGCGACGTACTGCTGTTGGGGCGGCTGGTGCCACTGCTGGGGCGGCACCCCGCCCTGTGGCTGCTGGCTGCTCTGGAACTGCTGACCGCCCTGGAACTGCTGACCCTGCGGCGGCTGGGACTGCTGGCCGCCCGGCTGCTGTTGCCCCTGCGGCCCGTACTGGGACCCCTGCGCCGGGGGTGTCATCTGGCCGGGTTGACCCTCCGGCGGTCGCTGTTGCCCGTACTGTCCCAGCGAGCCCTCCTGACCGTACTGCTGGGACGGGCCGGACTGTTGCCCCTGTCTCTGCGGCGGACCGGTCGGCGGACGGCCCTCCCCCGGCGGTCGTCCCTGGGCCTGCCCCGGCGGTGTCTCCGACGGCGGTCCCTGCTGTGGCTCGTTCGATTGATTCATCTGGTTCGGTGGTGGCGAGTAGTTCCCGGTCATGAGACATCCGTCGGTAACGCCTTTCGATCCGTCCCGACGGGAGTGACTTGCACCCATTGTCTGATAAAACCAGGGGTCACCCGGCGTTCTCGGCAGCCCCAATCGCCTCGATGGAACCGTGGGAGATCGGGTGACGGCGCGTCGCTCGTAGCACACCGACGCCGGCGAGACGGATAGATTATAATCTATCGATAGATGTGTCTCGTACGCGGAAGCGCACGCACCCGACCGTGACGCCTCACTTCGTTCGCGCACCCTATCCTGTCACCGCGTTCACTCAACCTGGTTATCTTGTCACCGCGTTCACTCAACCGGGTTCGTGTTCACGCGCGACGGCGCTCACTGTTCGGTTCCTTGGAGTTCGGGCTCCTCCTCGGCCTGTTGAACGCGTCGCCCGGCGACGTAGGTCAACGCCGCGAGCAACACGATCGGGACGATCAGCAGCACGTGACTCATCACCGTCGCCAGGAGGTCGCTCCCGCCCGTCCAGAACGGGTCGGCCAGCAGGAACAGCCCCATGAAAAACAGCATGATGACGAGCGGGATGATGTTGACCGTGAGGTCGATGACCGTCTCTCGGGACAGGCCGAACAGCGCCATGTCCGTCGTTCGACCATCGGCCTCATAAGCGTTCTGCGGGCGATCGCCGGCCCGTCGAGGGTCTCGCAGGTCGCAAGGCGTTGCATGTCGCGCCCGGTGTGAAGGCGTTGCATGTCGTGCCCGGTGTAGACGTCGCACTGGTGTAGAACGTCGCGACCGCCGTAGAACGGTAGCCGGGGGAGCTACCCGATCGTGGGGGTGTCGCTGGCCCTGAGCGACTCGACCTCGACCGTCGACTCGGATTCGGCGGCCCGGTAGGCGGCCTCAGTGAGCGTCGTCACCTCGAGGCCGATCTCGCCGGGGACAGCGGGCTCGGCTGTCCCGCGAACCGAGGCGACGAAGTTGCGGATCTTCTGTCGGTTGAGGCTCTGGAAGTCGCTTCCGCCGGAGATGCTGGTCTCGTAGGTCGTGCCGCTCTTCTCCTCGACCGAGATCTCCCCGCCGGTGAACGTGAGCTGTCCCTCCGTCCCCCAGTACGTGTACCCCTCCGACGGGGTCATGTCCGTCCCGTCTCCGCTGATGCAGACGCTGGCGAGGATGGGGTTCCCGTCGCGTTCGAGCCGGATCGACAGCGAGGAGTTGACGTCGATCTCGGGTTCGTGGAACTCCATCTGTGCGCTGACCGAGACGGGGTCGGCGTCGGTCGTCCACAGGAGGACGTCCATCAGGTGCGACCCCGAGTCGTAGAGCTGTCCGCCGCCGGAGAGCACGGGGTTGGTCCGCCAGGTGCCGAGCTGGGGGTCGATCCAGTCCTGGCCGAGGAAGCAGCTCATCGAGTGGAGGTCCCCGATGCGACCGCTCCCGATGATCCGGCGGATCTCCTTGTACGCGGGGTGGAAGTGACGCTGGTACCCGACCTGCAGGACGAGGTCCCGGTCGGCCGCGCGCTCGACGAGGTCCTCCGCGTGTTCGATCTCGGTCACCATCGGCTTCTCGAGCAGGACGTTCAGGTCCCACTCCAGACAGGCTCTCGCCTGCTCGTAGTGGAGGGTGTGGGGAGTGACGATCGACACGGCGTCGAGTTCGTTGGCGTGCTCCGAGAGCATCTCCCGGTAGTCCTCGTAGGCCGGAATGTCGAACTGTTCGTCGGCGAGGTCTCGTGCGTCGGCGGAGATGTCGGCTGCGGCGGTCAGGGTTACCTCCTCGACGTCGGCGTACGTCTTTGCCTGCAGGTATCCGAGCCCGCCGATCCCGATGAGGCCGATTTCGATTCCCATGGGCACACTTAGGAATGGACACGAAAAAACTGTCGACACGCCTGGCGAGTGCAGGGATAAATATAATGTGGATGAACTCGAAGTGGTAGACGATGCCAATCTGCCCCGGTTGTGAACGGAACGTTAGCTACGACAACCTCGACGAGCACGAGCGCGTCTGTCCCGCCATCTGGGCGGATCAGGGCACCCAGACGCAGGCCATGGATCGGATCGAGGCGCGGCTGGTCGCGCTCGAGCGCAAGGTCGACACCTACTTCGGCAGCCGAGAACCGACGCTCGCGGCGAAGGTAAAGGACGCCCGCCCGTTCGAAGAGGCCATCCCCCGCTCCCGGCTCAGCGAGTAGACGCGGTTACGTCGGCCCCCGTTCCCCGGGAGCGAGCCGCCGTCCCGTCCGCGGTACGACGCTCGGGGCGTCCGGGCTGACTGACGCTGATTTCGATTTCTTCGGTTGCGTTGCTCCCGACTCGCGGGTACGTCAGGGACGGAGGTAGGCGAAGCCGTCGTTCTGGAGCTGGGTCGCTTCCACGGCGCCGGAGGGGACCGTCTCGACCCCGTCGACCAGGTCCGACGCCGACAGGTCGGCTCCCTCCAGCGTGTTCTCGCAGGCGACGACGCGGACGCCCGCCTCGACGAGGTCGCGCACGTCTCCAGCGGCGTCGGCGTCGGCCTCGACCGCCTCGATGGCGGGTCCCTGCACGACCACCGCGACCGTGTCGATCCGTCCCGACTCGTCCTGGAGGAGGTTCTCGGCTACCGCGAGGCCGGTCTCCCGCTCGGTCGTCGAGTCGGCGATGAGGTGAATGAGCGTTTCCACGACGGATCACTCGTCGGCCGCCCCCAAACTGTGGTGCTTGCAGGTGACTGGCGCGACCGCCCCCCGCGTGGCGTCCACTTTCGGGCCGACGGCGATCCTCCCCCAGATGTGGGTCCCTCTAGCCGGCGTCGGTTTCGCCCGCCGAGTTCGCCCGTAGAGTTCCCCTTGCCTCTGCAGACCGGGGGCTTACACGTCGCCCTTCGTAACGACCGGTATGACTGACGCCGACCGAGAGACGCGTCCCGCGTCGGAGTCTCGGCAGCTCTCGCGCCGGTCGTTCGCGCGGGGAGCGAGCGGCGTGTTCGCCGTCCCGTTCGTCCAGGGCGCGTCGGCCGCCCAGACAGAGCAGATAACCGTCGAGGCGCTCCTCCCCGACTCCGTGCCCACGTTCGACGCCGACGACCTCACGGGGCTGTTCGTGCAGGTTCTCGCCCAGCAGTCGGAGGCCGACCTGGAGGGCGTGGGCGAGTGCGTGTCCTTCGACACGAGCGCGACGGTCGCCCGGTACGACGTCCGGGTCCTCGACCGGATCGAGGGGGATCGACGGACGGCGGAGACGAGGCTCTTCGCCCCGCGGGAGGCCGGGCTCATCGAGGAGGCGAGTTCCTCCGGCGGTAACCTCTTCGACCAGGTCCAGGGCCTGGTGCAGTCGGGCGGCTCCCCCGAGTCGGAGGCGCTGTTCGTCATCAACAACCAGAACGCCTGCTCGGGGTCCTACGTGGGCGTTCAACTGGAGCGCATCGGCGGCAGCAGCGCCGGCACGCCCTCGAATCCCGCCGCGGGCGAGACGGTCGAGCCCGGTGTCCAGAACCCCACCACCACCCAGTCCGAGGGTCCGGGGTTCGACCTCGTGACCGTTCTCTCCGCCATCGCGGTCCTGATCTACGCCTCCGTTGCCCGCCTGGGGGGAGGTGACGACGAGTGACGTCCCTGGCCCGACAGACCGATCCGTCGCGTGCGGTCGGCTCGGTCGACCCGTCCGCGCCGATCTCTTCGACCCGCTCGTCGGACGGGCCCGCCGCACGGCGGTCCCGGGGGGATCGCCCGTGAGATACCCGTCCACATACACGCCGGACGGCGTGTACACCTATCTGCTCGTCGTGCTGGGGCTCACGCTGGTCGCCGCGGTCGTCTACCTCGTCCTCTTCACCTCCTTCGCGCTCCCGCTCTGACCCCCGGCGCGTCGGGTCGGCGCCGGTCGGTCGTCCGGCGCACCGCCCCGCGTCGCTGACGGTCACGAGGGACGGGTATTCTCTGTTTACAACTATAGGCGTGTAAGGACTGTCCGCGACGACGACCTGTCCGCAGGTATGAGGGTGCGGCTCGGTCACCGCTTGCAGGGTCAAGCCCGCCCCACTTGTGACGCGGACGTGTAGGAGCCTCCATGGTCGACGTAATGGGTCACATCGCGTTCGGACTGTTGTTCGCCGTACCGGCGTGGTTTCTCTGGTCTGGCAGAGCCAGCGCCGCGTTCGTCGGGATGGCGGCCGTCACCGCGATACTGCCCGACATGGACGTCTGGTTGTCGAAGTTCTTCCCCAACTCGGTCCACCACCACGGGGTGACCCACACCGTCGTGTTCGTCGTGCTCGGGGGTCTGGTCCTCGCGGGGATCGTCACCGTTCTGTTGCGGGGACCGATCGACGACTGGGTCGAATCGAAGCGATTCGACACCTGGAGCCTGTACGGGTTCTCGCTCACGGCCATCCTCGTCGGCGGCCTGAGCCACATCTTCGCCGACTTGCTCTCGGCGCCCGACATCTCGACGCCGATCGAACCGTTCTGGCCCTTCTTCGACAAGTGGTGGTCGGTCGACCTGGTCTGGTACAACGCCAGGTGGATCAACCTCGGCTTCCTGACCGTGATGGTCCTCGTCCACCTCGGGCTCGCGTACTACGCCTTGCCGGCGAATCACCGCTTCCGGCTGGCCTCCTGAGGCACGGCCGGCGGCGACCCCACTCACACGCAAGCCGTGCCTTATCGGTGGCAGCACCCCACGGATCGGACACCGATGAGTGGACTCGTAGTTCCGGACGCACCGATCCGCCACGGATCTACCGTGGTCTGCCCCCGCCGAACGGAGAACGGGCGGTAACCGTGGCGACGCTGCGGCGAGACCGGGTCGGCTGGTGGGGGTTCATCGCTGTCCTCGGGGCGGCGGCGGCGTACATCGGATACGCCTTCGTCGACGTGATCGCGCTCGGCGTGTTCGGCTACTACGCGACCCGACCGATCTGCCGTCGCCTGGAGGACCGCGTCGACTCGAAGCAACTCGCCGCGATGGTCACCGCGCTAGCGATCCTCCTTCCGATCCTCGCGCTCACGAGCTACGCCCTTTTCCAGCTGTACACCCGGTTCCAGCAGGCGTTCGGCGAGGGGATGCTCTCGATGCTCACCTCGCAACTGTTCGGTTCTCAGTTCGTCCCTGAATCAGGCGGCATCGCCCTGGGGTCGCTGGTTCGCAACCCGCCCTCGGTCTCCCAGCTCACCAGCGGGTCGTTCTGGGGGGAACTCCAGCAGGGGCTGCAGGTCCTCGGGACCGTGTTCAACACGCTGCTCGTGGTGGCGCTCGCGCTGACGCTCTCGTACGCCCTGCTCCACTACGACGACGCGCTCTCCGAGGTCTACACCAAACTGGTCGGCGGGCACGACACCACGGCTTACGGCTACGCGGTGGCCGTCGACGCCGACCTGGAATCCGTCTTCTTCGGGAACCTCCTGTTCGTCGTCATCATGGCCGTCGTCGCGACCGTGACCTACGCGGCGACCAACCTCCTGGCCCCGGCGGGACTCGCGGTCCCCATGGTGTTCGTGCTCGGCTTCCTGACGGGCGCGGCGAGCCTGATTCCGATCGTCGTCGGCAAGATCGTCTACCTCCCCGTCGTCGGCTTGCTCGCGTTCCAGGCGAGCCAGTCAGGCGGGGCGAGTCTCGCGTTCGTCGGTGCGGTCCTCGTGGCCTACGTCCTGGTGCTGGACGTCCTCCCCCAGTCGTTCATCCAGCCCTACGTCTCCGGTCGGGACCTCAACATGCTGCTGTTGCTGTTCGCGTACGTCCTCGGCCCCATGCTGTTCGGCTGGTACGGCTTCTTCCTGCTCCCGATCGTGTTCATCCTGCTGCTGGAGGTCGTCCGGATCGTCCTCCCCGAACTCATCCACGGCCAGCCGCTGTTCCCCGAGGCGTCCGTCGCCGACGGCCTGGGCACCGATCCGGAGGAGGAGAGTGACGACATCCCGGACGTCGACCAGGCCCCCCCGTCCGGCGACGGGAGCGACGCCGCCGAGGGTTGAGCGGCCGAGCGGCCCGGCGTCGCGCCCGGCCCGCTCGCATCGTCTCCTCACCGTCGGTTTCGCGTCTTCACCGTCGGTCTCGCGTCCTCACCGCTGGCGGTTTCAAACCAGTTTCCCGCCGAGGAGCGGCGCACCGACGGCAGTCGCGACGGCGAGCCCCGTGACCACGAACGTGACGACGCTCCCCGGTTCGATCGTGTACGCGGCCCCGAAGACCAGTCCCGCCGCGAGGACGACGGCGAAGCTCGCGCCGGCCTCCTCGATCTTCGACGGGTGAGCCGGGACGTGATCTGCGACGCCGAACCACGCGACGGCTCCGCCGACCGCCCCGCCGATGGCCGACACGCTGTCGAACGTCGCCCCGTGGACCAGGCCGACGAGGCCGACCCCGACCGCCACGAGCAGGACCCGACCGGGGAACTGTCCCTCCTCGGATAGCGCGTAGAGGAGGCCGAGGGCGATCGTTCCCAGGGTGGCACCGACGAGGACGTCGACCAGGTAGTGAACCCCGAGGACGAGCCGCGCGGTACAGACCACCCCGACGACGGCGCTCACCACGGCCAGGCGCCGACGGAACGAACTGATCTCGAAGACGAGCGCCAGCCCTCCCCAGACCATCGTCGTCCCGATCGCGTGGCCGCTGGGGAACCCCGGGCCGGTCGCGGTCGTGAGGCTGGTGAACAGCCCGTCGAGCGCGGCGGGGAGCGCGGCGAACGTCGGCGGCTCCGTCGCGCCCGGCGGGCGCGGGAACAGGAAGATTCCCTTGAGGACGCCCCCGAGCCCGACGTACACCAGGAGGAGCGCCAGGACGAACAGCCCCCGGCGGCGGTCGATCTGCAGCCCCGGTAGCGTCTCGCCGCTGACGTACAGCAGGCCGCTGAGCAGGAACAGGAACCAGACGTCCCCGAGCTGGGTGAGCAGGGAGAACAGCACGATCGTCGCCAACCCGCTGTTGCCATGCAAGAAAGAGGTCACGCCCAGATCGCGACCCGCTCTACTTGCGATGGCTATCCCCTGTCCGATCACGGATACGTACTCACGCGTATCCGTTCGGCGGCGCGACGGGTAGACCTTTTGCCGTCCTGTGCCGTGTATCGCCGGACTCCGGCGACCTGGCGGCGCCGAGCTTCCCCTCTCGTGACCGCGCGCAGTGCTTGCAGGTGCAGTCACCGAGCACTTGTACCCCTCCGGCCTACCCCAACGCTGACGCCATGAGTGACACCAACGACCTGGACGACCGAACGACAGTCGACGACGCGACGACAGTCGACGACTACGACAGGTACGACCCGAATCCGAACGAGCGCGGCAAGTGGGTCTCCGCTGCGATCGCCGTACTGGGGCTGTGGATGGTGATCGAACCCTTCCTGTTCGACCTGGTCGCCTCCCAGTTCTGGAACGACCTCATCGTCGGGGTCTTCCTGCTCGCCGTCGGCGGGTACAACTACTACCGGCAGGCGGACGAGGAACTGGGGAGCGTCGGCGCCGCGGCCGTCGCGGCGGTTATCGGCCTGTGGTTACTGGTCGCCCCCTTCGTCTTCGGGGCGGGATCGGACGTCATAGAAGCGAGCGTCCTCGGATTCTGGAACGACGTCGTCGTCGGCCTGCTCGTGTTCGCCCTGGGCGCCTACAGCGCCTACAAGATCCGCGACTGGCGCCAGTCGCTCCGGGGAACCGCGACGTGAGAAGCCCGAACTGGGGTCAGTCCGCCTTCGAGCCCCGACTCAGCGTCCGCAGCCGGTAGACCGAGACCTGGTACCGAGTGAGCTGCACCGAACACGCCAGGGCAACGACCGCGAACCCGCCCGCGCGGAGGAACGAGCCACCGTGGACCGACACGTTGAGCACCTGAAGGCACACGAAGAGCGGCAGGCCGAACGTGAAGATCAGCGTCTGCACCGGCCACTCCCGGACCATCCGCCCCAGCGCCCGCACGTCGTTTGCGACGTCATCCATTCTGTCTCACGCGCGAGAATTTGAGGCCCGTGAGATAACCGCTTCGAAATCAGTCCCCGTCGCCGCCCCCGTCGGTCGGGAGGGGTGGTGGTGCCGTCGACCGCCGGGTCCCGCGACACTCGTCCCGGGCCACCTCGCTCGGTTCGCTGGGCGTCGGAGGGGTTACCCCCAGGTCGGCTCGTCGTCCTCGTCTGCTCCGTCGCCCGTCTCGTGGGGCAGGTTCTCGGTGCTCCCCTCGGCTCCGCCGCTCGCGGATCGCTGCTCGTCTACGTCTCGCTCCTCCCGCATCGCCGCCGCGTCGTCCTCTCCATTCGCGTCGTCCTCTCCGTCCGCGTCGGCCGTTCGTTCCACGTCGCCCTCGGCCAGGTCGTCGGTGATCGAGGCGCCACCCTCGGTCTCGACGTCCGACGTTACCGGGTCGGCCCCGCTCGTCGTCGGCGACCCGACGTCCCCGACATCGACGCGGTGACCTGCGTCGTCCGACCCGGTCTCGTCCCGCAGTCGACGTCGAGCCACGTAGCCGAGGGCGCCCAGGCCGATCGCCCCGGCCAGCAGTTTCACCGCCGAGACGGGCCGACCCCGGGTGGTGCCCGAGTCGCCTCCCTCGGGGTCCATCCGTCCGCCCTCACCGTCTGCTCGCCCGCTCTCCCGGTCGGTGAGCCCCTCGACGACGCCCTCTCGCACGGCCGCCTCGATCGCCGAACTGTCCGCGGTCATTCTCGTCGGCCCGACGTCTCCGTCGGCGTCCGCCCCGTCGGCGCCGTCGTCGTCCCGTCCGAACGTCCGTTCGACCGCTCGTCTGGCTGATCCTCTCATACGGTTCGATCCCTCGCGCGAACCGAAGCCGTTCGGCCTGCACCTGCACCCCGGAGTCGCGACGACCGCGGCCCGCCGCACCGCGTTCGGCGTCCACCCCCCGACGTCTGCCGGCGGCGTCACCCTACGTCGGCGTAGGTCACCTGCGTCGGCGGAAGGTCGATCCGCGGCCGCCGCGGCGGGCGTCCCAGAGTGGGGTCGCGCGGGCGCGACGCGAACATAGACTCCGCACCCGGCCCGGTCTCTAATCACCTAGGCCCCAGGTTGATGTGGGAGGGCGTGGTCTTCAACGATGATGGGGAGGGTACAAGCCATCGCTGCCGAGCGTCCGATCCGTCAGCTACCGCCCTCACCCACAGAAACACACTCATCATGAGCCTCTTTGTCACCGTTCGTCTCGACTTGCCGGTCCTCGAGACGACCACGGAGAACGCACCGGACGCGAACATCAGCATCGAACAACAATCACGGTGCCCCGACGGTTCGATCGACCTGACCGTCTGGGCGTCGGGCGGCGACGTGGAAGCCCTCGAAGAGGGGCTGGACGTCGACGGTTCGGTCGACCGCTGGATCGCTATCGGCGGGTCCGAGAGCCGAAAGCTCTACCAGATCCGCCTGACCAAGGACGCGAGTTCGTGTATCGACTACAACGGGTGGACGGACGGCCAGGCCGTCGTCCTCTCGACAGAGCGGACAGAGATGGGGTGGACCGTCGAGGCCCTCCTCCACGATCGGTCGGTCCTCCAGGAGTTCGCGGCGGGCTGTGAGTCGAACGACGTCCCGTTCGACCTGCTGCGCATCTCCGACGTAGAACAGTGGGAGGAGACCCAGCGGTTCGGGCTGACCGAACTGCAGTCCCAGACGCTGCTGACCGCCGCCGAGGAGGGCTTCTACTCCGTCCCCCGTCAGGTCAACCTCGGCGAACTCGCGGAACCGCTCGACGTGTCACACCAGGCGCTCTCGGAGCGCCTCCGTCGGGGACTGCTGTCGCTCATCAACAACACGCTCGCACAGCAGTACGACCAGACGCTCACCGAGTCGACCGAGGAGGAGGCGCCGACGACCGTCTCGGCGACCGACATCTCGCTGGACAGACCGATCACCGTCGATCCGTAACGTCCCGCCGAGCGAGACGACGCGGTGACGAAGTCGGTACGACCGCCAGGTACGGCGGCTGGTTACCCGGGTCGCCGCTGTCGGCTGTCGGCACCGACGCTCTTCTGATCGATATTTCGGCAACGAGAGGGTTCACACGGCCACTTTCCACCGTCTCCTCCCGCCGAGCGCACTCCGAATCGGTCCTCCTCCTCGTCCGGCGGCGACCTCAGGCCTCGATCCACGCCGTCGGGGTCGCCCGGGGGTCCGTCCCCGCCGGACAGGTGACAGTCCCCGTCGTGTGCCCCCCCGCGGGGACGTTCGCGAACTCCAGGGTGCGGGACCGATCGCCGCAGGTCACCGTCACCTGGGCCGAGGACAGCCCCTTCTCCCCGTGGTTGGACAGCGCGACCGACACGAGGAGGCGGGGATCCTCTCCCGCGTCGATCCGGTCGACGGACTCGACCGTGGCGGCCGGGAGCGCCGCCGACGGCGTCACGAGCGCCTGCCAGAACAGGTACCCCAGCAGCGCCGCGATCAGGAGGGCGCTCGCGACCGTGATCGCGCGCTCGACGAGGTAGGCGCCGTCGACGTCGCCGTCGGTCCCGCGCCAGGGAAGCGCGCCGCCGAGGGAGTCGTCGCTCCGGCTCACGCCAGCACCACCCGGGCCGCTCTCGCCCCGACGGTGGCCGGGAACCCGAGGACGACCGTTCGACGGATGCCCGAGGCCGCCGGCGTGTTGCCGAGCGAGCCGAAGGCCGTCAGCAGGGCGACCGAGATCAGCAGGGAGACGGCGTAGGCCATGCCCGCCTGCGCCAGTTGCTCGCTCGGTCCGCGATCCCGTCTCCGCATGGACTGGCCCCGGAACTCCAGCACGTAGAGCACCAGGTACGTGACCACGAGGGAGGCGACGACGAGGATTCCGTGCCGAAGCCAGCCGTTCCGCTGGGCGAGCACGACCACTTCCGCCGTCGGTGCGACGGGCGCCGCGAGGAAGATCGCCCCCAGCGCGTACACGCCGAGGTTCTGCGGGAACCCCGACTCCGGCATCTCGTCTTGCTCGCCGCTGAGGAGTTCGTTCGCCAGCGCCGCCCCGAACGCGAGAGGTAACAACTGGACCGTGACGGTTCTGACGATCAGGTCGAGCGACGAGTCGAGGGTGACGACGCCGAGCAGAAACATCGCCGAGATGGCGATGACGCCGCTCTGGGAAACGAGTTCTGCCACCTCGACCCAGAGGGGCGTGTCGTTCCGCTTCCGCCCCCCTTCGCGCCGTCCCCCCCGTCCCCCCCGTCCCTCCCGTTCGCGCCGTCCGCCTCGTTCGCGCCGTCCGCCCCGTTCGCCCCGGCCGAGGCGTCGACCGCGTCCTCGCCCCGTGACCGGCCGTCCTCCCCAGATTCGGCCTCCCCGAGAGGGTCGGCGTCCGGGTCGATTCGGCGTCCTTGTTCTCGGTGCGGAAGCCGACGCTCCGGGCGATGGGGACGACGAACGCGACGCCGCCGACGAACAGGACCAACAGTTGAAGCGACGACACCTTCGTCGACAGCCACCACGTCTCCATGGTGAACGAGAAGGTGACGCCGAGCACCAGCAGCGCGCCGGCCATGCCGCGTCCCTGCTCGCGGAGTTCGTCGGCGGCCCGCACGCCTACCGGGACCTCCGGGTCCCACTCGTGCGATTGCCCTGGCGACGCGGAGTCACGCGCCCGACCTCCGACGCCCGACCCTGATGGTGACCCCCGCGTCCGGCGGGCGGCGTCGAGCAGGGGAGCCCCGCCGGTCGGACTGCTGGGGGGAACACGGCGTCAGGAAACAGAGCGTAGGGTGTGACGCGGGGCGCACGTCCTGATTGGCTCAGTGGACGAGGTGGATCTCGTCGTCGGTGACGGCCTCGACGTTGCTGGGGTCGAGGCGGAACGCCTCCTCGTCGTCCTTTTCGCCCCAGCCCAGTTTGGCCTTGATGGTGTCGGTGATGCTCGGGTCGGGATCGACGTACGCGACGCCGTTTCGAACCTCTGTGACGCGACCGATCTCGTCGCCGCGGGCGTTCAGTACGCGCTTGCCTTCCTCGTCGTCCGTGATCGTAATGTTGCTCGACATCGCGCCTGAACGGAGGTCGGATCGATGCATCAGGGTTAGCCTTGCGAACGAAGGGATTTCCGGGGGCTCAGATGGATTCGTCCTCGACGTCGTCGTTGCTCGCGTCGATGTCGTTGCGGTCGCCGGCGATCCCGCCGCGGTCGCTGTACCCCTCCCGCCCGACCGCATCCGCGCCGACCATGTTGAAGATCATCTGCCGGACCGCGTCGGCCGAATCGTAGCTCTCGTCCGTCGGTAGCTCCCCGAGGACCTCCCGGAGGCTCTCCGAACCCTCCGCCAGGACGAGTTCGTGAGCGCCGTACTCCTCGATCAGCGTCTCGTTCGTCGTGGGGTAGTCGTGCGCTTCGAGTTCCTCGGCCAGGGCGCCGAGGTCGACTCCCTGCTCGCGCTCGCCCCGTTCGTACGCGTCGGCGTCGACGTCGTCACCGTCGGCTGTCGCGTCCTCGGATCCCATGTACAGGCGGGGGTACGCGAGCGGGAAAAGGATTCTGCCGGCAGCGGCCGCCCGGGGTTTCCGGCCGAGCCGCTGGCGATCAGTTCGGGGCGATGGTCCCCGCGACGACGAACCGATTCCCCGTGCGGAGGAGTGTCGACCGACTGCGCACGAACCCTTGCGAACGCGGGCCCAAGGGGCTTTTTGCGAGGCGTCTCGTCTCTCCGACCATGAACCGAAGATCGTTCGTTACAGCGACTGCCGCGACGCTCGGAAGCATCGGGCTCGCTGGCTGTACCGGAGGCGGCGACGGAGAGGGCGGTGGACAGTTCACCTCCGGGACGACAGTGAGCGCGGGGACGACAACCGTGGCGCGGACCGGTACCGGGACGGCGGACCGCGCGACGACCACCGCCGGCGGCATCGCCGGCATCGGGGGGACCGTCGAAAACGACAGCCCGTACGTCGAGGTGACCGATCACAGCGTGTTCGAGACGTCGGACGCCGTCGGCGTCTCCGGGCTCGTCGTCAACACCTCGGATCGGCTACTCGAGTACGTCGAGGTCGAGGTCACGGTCCTCGACGGCGACACCGTCATCGGCGAGTTCGTCGACACCTCCGACCTGGAGATCGATTACCTCGCGGCGGGCATGCAGTGGCGGTTCTGGGTCACGTTCGGCGACGCGGAACTCGCCGGGAACGCCTCCTACACGATCAGCGTGGAAGCCGAGGCGTCTGACCCCGGTGGCGCGACGACCGAAACTACCGCGACGACCGGGACCACCGCGACAGCCGGAACCACTGCGACGAGCGGAACTGGCGCGACGACGAGCACCACCTCGACGTCCGGCGACTCCGGGCAGGGGACGACGTCGTCCTAACCCGTCCGCCCCTCCGCCCTTCGACGTCCGCTCACGCGCTGCGCTCGTCCCGCGGATCCGAACCTACTTGCCCCGCCCGACCGTGATTCCGACGTATGCAACGCCGTAGGTTCGTTCGAGCTACTGGTGTGATAGCCGTCTGCACGGTCGGCCTGGCCGGGTGTGGATCACCGTCGGAGGACGGTGGCGGGGAGGAGGGCGAAGGCGGAGAAGGGGGAGAGGAGGGCGAAGGCGGAGAAGGCGGAGAAGGGGGGGAGGAGGGCGGAGAAGAGGGCGAAGGAGAGGACGGCGACCGGCGACCGCCGGTGGACGCCTGAGGCCGCTCGGCGGACGCGGCCACGTGGTTCCCGTTCGTCGTCGGACGCGACCCACGTCGTCCCCGTTCGGGCGGTGGCTGTCGATCCGTGGTGGACGACGTCGACGAGCCGGAACGCCGGCGATCAGGGGCCGGGCTGGCCGACGGGGGGCGTGATCACGATCTCGCCAGTGCTGTACACGGTCGTCTGGTACCCGTTGACGCAGAAGGCCACGTGCCCGGGCGGTCGCTGGGTGCCGTCGTCCGTGGCCGCGAAGATCTGATCGAGGGCGTCGAGGTCGATCGTGTCGTACAGAGTGAAGCCGCTGTCGGTGACGTCGATGCCCATCGCGTCCGCGAGGGCGTGGATGACGGTGGTGCTGAGCTTCGCCGGCCCCTCGGGGTCGTGTTTGACGTAGTATGTCCCCGGCTGGGGATGAGGCGTGGGGGCCACGTTCGGCGGTCGGTGGGTCATCTGTTACCGGTACCTGGCACGCAGCGTTCAAAACGTTATCCCTCTCTGGCTCCCGTCTTCCGGCCCGTATCGCCCGTCGCGCGATCCGGGGATCTCCGTCCTCCCGCTCTCCCTCCCCGGTTCGACGCCTTGCAGGGACAGGGACGAGCCTTACACCGCCTGCGGAGAACGGTGGCGTATGTCCACAGGCACTGTCTCGTCGCCAGGGGGTGGAGTCCTTCCGATTCCCGTCTCGCGGAGGGTCGACCCGTGACCGACGTCGCGCTGGTCCACCTGGATCTCATGGCGAAGGGGGGCGGCGAGGCCGTCGCCGTGAACGTGGCTGAGGCCCTCCAGGACGAGCACGACCTGACGCTGTTCACCCTGACCGACCCCGACGTCGACGAACTCCGGGAGTACTTCGACGTCGACCTCCGGGAGTCGGCGCTGACCGTCCGGACGGCCGGCCGCCTGGCCCCCGCGCTCTACGAGCGGTACGGCCCGCGGTACTACGTCCTGGAGAACGCGCTGCTCAGCCGGTACGTCCGGCGCCGCACCGACGAGTTCGACGTCGTGATCAGCACCATCAACGAACTCGGCCTCGGCCCCGACGCGATCCAGTACGTCCACTTCCCGTTCGACTGGTTCGGCTCGCTCGACGACCTCGGGGACACGTTCCACCCGACCGTCGAGGGGCAGTCGCTCTCCGAGCGCGCGTGCACCGCCGTCGCCGGCGTCAGCAGGGACGAACTGGTCTCGAACCGCCTGTTCGCGAACTCGGAGTGGACGGCGGGGAAGGTGGCAGAGGCCTACGGGACGCGCCCGGAGGTGGTGTACCCGCCGATAGACACCGAGGCGTTCACCGACCGGCCGTGGGACGCTCGGGAGAACGGGTTCGTGACCGTGGGACGGATCGAGCCGAGCAAGCGTACCGTCGAGTTGATCGAGACCGTCGACGCGGTGCGCGAGCGCGGCCACGACGTCCACCTCCACGTCGTCGGCCCGCCCGTCGACGACGCTTACGCCCGACGCGTCGCGGCCCTCGCCGCGGGCCGGCCACACGTGCACCTGGAGGGGGAGGTGCCGCGGGGGGAGCTGATCGAGTTGATCTGCAGCCACCGCTACGGTATCCACGGCAAGGCCTTCGAGCACTTCGGGATGGCCGTGGCCGAACTCGCCGCCGGCGGTACCGTCCCGTTCGTGCCCTCCTCGGGGGGGCAGCGTGCGATCGTCCGGGACCGCCACGAACTGCTGTTCGACTCCCCCGAGGCGGCCGTCGCGAAGATCGACCGGGTGCTGAGCGACCCCACGCTCCAGCGGGAGCTACGCACCAGCACGGCCGAGATCGACCGGCGCTTCGGGCGCGGGCGCTTCCAGGAGACGGTCACCGACGCCGTCGACGCCGCCGTCGACGGGAATCCCGGCGGGTCCACTCGATCCGTCCGCTCGACCTCGACGTCGAGTCCGACCGACGACTAGGGACGCGCCGGTCTCGGTCTACTCTCGGGGGCCGTACGGCGCGGGCCCGCCCGGCGGCGCGCCGCCGGGCTGCTGGCCCCCGTACTGGCCGGCGCTGTCGTCGGGCGCGGGCCCGCTCGCTCGCCGGGCGGACTCGGCCCCCGCCGCCCGGTCGGCGCTCCCCGGGCCCACGTCGTCGGGGAGCAGGTAGCGCAACTGTCGATGGGGGATGAACCCGACGAGTTCCTCGCGTTCCCGATCCGCGAACAGGAGGACACCGGCCTCGATCGCCTTACACTGTTTGCACGTCACTGTCGTTCCGTCTTCGCAGATGGCTTGCATGGGTCGACGTTGTCGTCCCAGCTCCCTAATGGTTCCCCGGCCGCGACGGGCGACCTCGTGACGCTCGAATCGAGGACTCGGCCGACAACTGACCGCCTCCGGCCCCGACGGTCACCGTCTGCGTCCCGGCCGCCACTCGGAGCACCGAACGCTTCCGCGCCTCGCCGCAGTCACGCCGTCAAGTAGTCGGCGTCCCGGTTAGCCCGCTCCTTCCGTCAGGTGGCTACAGTAAGTCTCCGATACCCAATCCGGTGTCCCGTCGCCCGGGAATCTTTACAACCATAGTGCTGTAAGAGAATGCCTTCGAACGCGCCGGAACTGCCTCTGATCGCACGGAGGTTTCCCCCCGGTCCGTGGAAGTCTTTAGAGCCGTAAATCTCAGCACCAGAACGTTCGCTCAATTATACCGAAAAGTGGCGGTCGAAAACCAATCGGGTGGAGTAATGGTCGCTTAGAAGGCGAATCTACGAAAAAGACGTTCGAGAATTACGGAGGCGCCTTCCGCTGGACGAACGGCCACGATTACCCGTCCAACGACATCGATTCATCCGTCAGCGGTTTCGAAGTTGGTGACGGCCTCGACCGCTGTCGGCGTCGACCGTCGATTCGCGACCGGGGCGCCCCTCGGCATCGGTGTCGTTCCCCGCCCCGGTCCTCTCATCACGTGTCGGGTCACCGTCGGTAGCACCCGGTAACGACGGCTTTTCCGCCGGGCGCGACACGTCCCGGAACAACGGCGGCGACCACCGTGGCCGGACGCGTGGTTTCCGCGTCTCTCGTCGCTAAACGGCCCGGTGGAGTACTCCGTAAGTGATACGTTTCGGTCCGGTAGTCACTCGTTTCGGACGAGCACTCGTCGTTTCGTGTTCGAGAACCAGCGGCGTAGACGACTCCGGGGCGTCGGTGGCTTTCGATTTTCATTCGTATAACGACGGTTTATAGGGTCGGTAGACACTCGTCGATGGCGGACAAACAGACCGACGAGATATATGTCTGTAATCAGTAACTACTTATAGGTCATTCCTCCCTTCCCTGGACCGAACAGTTCGCCGACCGCCCGCCGGGTCGCTGGCGGGGGTGTCGAGGCGAGACAACCAGACAACAGTGATACTATGGAAGAGCCAAACCGACGCACGACAACCGAAGACACGACGGACGCGAACGCACCGCCGCCGGATCGATCCCGAACGGCCGCGACCGACGGCGGCGACGCAGGGGCCCGCGAGGGCGACGACGCGCTCAGCATGGGGCGTCGTCTGTTCCTCGGCGCCACCGGGGCGGCGACGCTCGGCGGCGTCAGTTCGATCGGCGCCGTGGCGACCGACGAGGAGGAGGACGGAGACGCCTCCGGCTGGGTCATCGAGCAGGGCGACGACTGCGTCCCGCTGGAACCCCTCGAAGACGACATGTCGCCGTCCGACTTCTACGAGTGGGACGAGGGCGAGACGGACTTCAGTTCCGAAGGGACGACCGATCTCCAGGAGGAGGAGACCAGCCTGCTGTTCCTCTACCGCGCCGACGACGGCGAACTGTACCTCGTGGTCGTCCACGAGCTGCTAACCGACGACAACGACGACCTCGACGGCGGGTCCGCGACCTTCGAGTTCGAGGGCCTGCCGGACGACGGGAGCTGGGTCGTCCGGGACGACTTCTACGACGCGCCCACCAACTTCGACAACTGGAACACCGACGGTGATCCCCAGGTCGTCGACTGGACGTGGGCCGCGGGCCGCACCGACGGGGGGGTCTACGGCCCCCTCGGGGACGTCTCGGCGTTCACGATCGATCCCGGGTTCAACGACGACGCCGCGCTGTACAACGTCCACTACGACGGCGACGTCGAGAGGTGGTGGGCGCTGAGCGGCGACCGGTCGGATCCCGACCGCGAATCGCTCGACATGAACTCGCCGGTGACCATCCGTCGCGGCACCTGCGATACCGACGGCGAGCCGGACACGCCGGAGGAGCCCGACACGCCGGAGGAGCCCGACGACGTGACGTCGCCGCTGCGGGTCACCGCCAGCTGTAGCGTTCAGAACCCCGCCATGGTCCAGATCACCAACACCGGCGACGAGACGGTCGAAGTTCGCGACCTCGACGTAACGGGCGACAGCGAAAACCTCGTCGACGGCCGGCCGACGGTCGACGCCGGCGAGACGATGACGCTGACCGGCGTCGAGGACGGCGAGTACGTCGTGCAGGCGTTCGTCCCCGGCACCGAGAACCAGTCGATCGGTCAGTCGATCTCCTTCACCGTCGACTGCGGCAACCCCCTCGAGATCGAGGTGCTGTGTAACGTCGACGATCCGGCGTCCGTCCGCATCACCAACCGGACCGGCTACACCGTGGAGGTGCGCGACCTGGACGAAACGGGCGACAGCGACAATCTGATCCAGGGACGGCCCCCACTCGACAGGGGGGACTCGATGACGCTCACCGGCGTGCCGAACGGCGAGTACGTCGTGCAGGCGTTCGTCCCCGGCACCGAGAGTCAGGCTGTCGGGCCGATGATCTCCTTCACCGTGGACTGCTAACCCCTCTCGTCTCCGCTGCGCCCGGCCCGACTCGCCTCCGCCGCGTCTCGGTCTCTCGTCTCACTCGGTCCCGGCTTTTTCTCGGCCGTGCGATGCCTGATTTCGTGGCTCGCTTCTCGCTCCGTTCGTCCTCGCTCCGTGCGCCGTTCCGCCTTTCGCTCGACGGCCGACCGGACGAGGGGGGGGGACGCTCCCTCGGCTGGCGAATCGGCGCCAGCGGTCGTTCGGGGGGGAGGCGATCGACGCGGCGTTCGTTCCGGACCTTCGACGGGTGTGCGCAGACGAATCTCCCGACTGCGGCAACCATCCCTAGTAACAGTACGTTATGACCGACCCCACTGTGGCTAACAATACGGCTATCGGGTGATGTGTGAGAAAACGAGTCGCGACCCTTCGAAATGTCAACAACTAACTCACTCCCTGCGGACGCCGTGTTCGAACTGCTCAGCAACCCGCGGCGCCGGTTCATCATCTCGTACCTCCAGCGACACGACGATCCGGTGGACATCAAGCACCTGGCGAGGCGGATCGCCGCGATGGAGAACGACGTTCCCCTCGACGAGGTGACCGACACGCAGGAAAAGCGGGTGCACGTCTCCCTGTACCAGACGCACGTCCCGAAGCTGGCCGACGCCGGCGTCCTCGTCCACGATCAGGATCGCGGGATCGTGACGCGCAGCGACGGCATTCGGGACGTCGAGCGGTACATCCCGAAACGCGACGAGGGGTGGGATCGCTGGCCGGTCGTCTACACCGCCATCGCGGCAGTGGGGTTCGGCGTGTACCTGGCCAGTCTCGTCGGGGTCGGCGCCCTGGCTCAGGTCTCGACCGAACTGATCGTCACGCTGCTGTTCGTCGCCTTCGCCGTCGTCGTGACGGCGCAGTTACTCGCCGACGCGATGTCGACCGCGCCGGGTCCGTTCGACTTCTTCGAGCAACCGTACGAGGGGGAACAGTAGGCGTCGACGTGTCGATCAGTCGCTCCGGCGCGTCCGCTCGTCGCCGGGGCGGTCGTCGTCCGCGCCCGCCTCGGGAACCAGCATTTCGGGCGTTCGCGCGTGCTTCGGTGTGTTGACAAAGGATTCGATTCGTTCCAACTCGTCCTCCGTTAGTCGGTTCGCCATCGAACGCCCTTGGCACAGGACGAGTAAAGTAAGGCTGTAAATACTCCAATTATCATACGATTACCGCGCCGTTCCGGCGGTGCAGTATGGCGATTGTGAACGAGATCCATCGCCGCCGGACGTCGCTCCGAGACGCGCTCCAACACCCCGTTACCGCCGAACGGTGTGGTTACCCGTATGGTGTCGGGAAGGTCCTCGGCGATATTAACTACAGAGTAAACACTACTCTCCATCATTCACAAAGTATATGCCTCTCTATTTCGCGTGTAGCAGTTATGGTCATGGAACGGCTCCGCACACGTATTCGTTGTATTGCGAGTCAATCACTCGCTGGAGGGCGCCCGTGATGAGTACACAGGCGCTGGAGATGACGTACGACGAGGGCGCGGACGTTTACCGGACGACCTGTCCGAAAGGGTGGGACGTGAGCACGTGTGTCGTAATGGCTATCGAGGAGATCGAGGGACGATCCGGCGTCGAGTTGCCGCCACTCAATTCGTACCTGAACGTCGGTGCGCTCAACTCGCTGTTCGACCACCGGCACGACGAGACGCCGCGACGCGGCGGCAGAATCGTGTTCTACTACTGCGGCTACGAGATCACCGTCCACCACCACGGGACGGTGACGCTGTCGGAGTGTGACGAACCCTAGCGCGCGTGGGCGGAAGGATGGAGGCGGGGGGAAGCCGTGAGCGAGGGAGTCGCTACCTTCCGAGCTCGCTCGCCCACGGGTATGGGGCTCCACTGCCCCGTCCGGGGTCGAGGGCGCCGAATCGACCCGGACGCGGTGGACAGCGGTTGGAACGGTGTGCATCAACTGGATCGCAGCCGATGCACCCGTTCGTAGCGGTTTCATGCACTTTGTAAGCCCCCCGGTACGCACGGTACGCCCTGCCTAGGCCCGGTTTGCGCCCAACGCGACGACCCGCCCCTCGCGTGATCGACCTTGTGTTGGGTCGATCAGAAGGGGGGACTATAAACGGTGATTACTCCGCAGTGGCGACCGTCGACCGCGAGAAACGTGAGCAGAACAAAAGGTACTGCCCGTCCTCTCGGAGACGATGAGCTATCAGGACTACCTCGACCGGAAGAAGCTGATACTCACGGTCGCGCCCACGGGTGGCGTCCACGGCAAGGAGACGAACCCGAACGTCCCCGAACAGCCCGCCGAGATCGCCGAGGCCGTCCGGGAGTGCGAGAAACTCGGCGCCGCGGTCGCCCACCTCCACGCCCGGAGCCCGACGGGCGAGAACGACGCCGAGCGGCTCCAGGCGGTGAACGACGCGGTTCGCGACCGATGCGACGACATCATCATTCAGAACACGACAGGCGGGCAGAGCACGCTCGACGAACGGATCGAGGGGATCAGGACCGACCCGCACCCGGAGATGGCCTCCCTCGACCTGGGGCCGTTCAACCGCGGCCGCCACATCATCACCGAACACAGCCGCCACAACATCGATCGGCTGGCCGAGGAGATGCAGGAGAAGGGGATCGTCCCCGAACTGGAGTGTTTCACCAACGCCCACCTCCAGGAGGCCGCGCGGCTCGTCGACGAGGGGCTCGTCGACCCCCCGTACTACGTGAACCTCATCCTCGGGGGGGAGTGTTTCTCGCCCCCGACGCCGGAGACGCTCATGACCCTGATCGACCACGTCCCCGCCGGCGCCGAGTTCAACGTCCTCGCGACCGGTCGTCACCAGCTCCCGCTGACGACGATGGCGATCCTCCTCGGCGGCCACGTCCGGATCGGCATGGAGGACAACCTCTACGTCGACCGACACGAGTCGGCCGAGAGCAACGCGCAACTCGTCGAACGGACGGTCGAGATCGCGGATCGACTCGGCAGGGACCTGGCGACGCCGGACGAGGCGCGCCGGATGCTCGGCGTCGCCTGATTCGACCCCCCGACGCAGGGCGCCCGCCGCCCAGTAACGCCCTGGTTCAGTTCGGAATCGGGCGTATAACATTGGTATCAGCCACGCGTGTCGAGGGTATGACGTGCCCCCACCTGGAGTACCGCCGTGAGGACGACTCGACATCCTTCGACCACGAACGCCCCTACTGCGCCGTCCAGGGGGAGTTCGTCTCGCCGATGAAGGCCGATATCTGTAACGACCGCTTCGAGTTCGCCCACGCGGCCGACTGTGACGTGTACCGGCGGGCGGCGCAATCGACCGAGCACGGGACGGAGCAACCGACGGACGAGTCGACCGGGCACCAGACGGACCAGTCGACCGAAAAGTCGACAGACCGGTCGACCGAGGCCGAGGTCCGGTGACCGACCGATGACGAACGGATCGACTCCGGACGGGTCGTCGTCGATCGGGATGGACGCGGCGACCGCGTCGGACCCGCCGGACGCGCGGTCGAACGGGTCGACCGACGCGACGGGCGATGGAGCGTCCGGTGAGGAACGCCGGGCCGACGCGGACGAGGCGCCTCGCTTTGCCACCCCCGGGGAGGTCGACGCCCGGGCGTCGTACGTCGTCCGCCAGTTCGAACCGGGCGACCGCGAGGCGTTCGTCTCCCTCTACGACGAGGTGTTCGGCGGCGGCGGCGACCGCTGGTTCCGGTGGAAGTACCTCGACAACCCGACGGTCTCGCACGTGCCCATCGTCGTCGCCGACGCCGACGGCGAACTCGCGGGCGCGCGCCCGCAGGTTCCGTTCCGGATGCGCGCCGGCGACCGCACCGTCCTCGCGTTCCGGTTCGGCGACACGATGGTCCACCCCGACCACCGCCGACGGGGGGTGTTCACGACGCTTGCCGACCACGTCCTCGACGAGTACGCGCAGACCGCACCCGCCTTCGGGTTCAACTGCCCCAACGAGGTGGCCCGACAGGGATTCACGAAGGTCGGCGGCAGGGTCGTCGGCACGCACCCGTCCTGGTACCGGATCCAGCGGCCGGGCGCCCTCGATCCCGGGGCCGGGGACGACGACGGGACGCTCCGGCGGGCCGCGTTGGTCGCCGGCCCGCTCCTCCGGGGGTTCAACCGCGTCGCCGAACTGACGGCCCCTTCTACCGGCGACGTCCGCGTCGTCCGCCACTCGACGTTCCCCGTCGATCGACTCGCCGCCCTCTACCGGCGCGCGGTCCCGGATCGGGTCCACGCCGTCCGGGACGAGCAGTTCCTCGACTGGCGCTACCGCAACCCCGAGTGGGAGTACACCGCGTACGTCGCCGAACGAGGGGGCGACGCGGTCGCGGGGGCGATCACCGGCACGCAGGCGCGCGCGGAACGAACCGTGACGAACCTGGTCGACGTGCTGCCGATGGTGTCGACCGAACGCCGGGACCGGGCGCTTCCGGCCCTGCTCACGGCCGTCGTGCGGGAGCACCGCGACGCCGACCTGCTCGCCTACAGCGGGCGCACGATCCCCCGGTCGCTCCTCGCGCGCTTCGGGTTCCGCCCGGACGACTCGTTGCCCCTCTCGCGGGTGGCCTCCCCGACCCGCCTGGTCGCCTACGACGTCGGCGACGGTCGCGACTGGCACGTCGACGGCGTCGACCTGCGCCGCCCCGAGAACTGGGCGCTCACGTACGCCGAACTCGACGCTCGGTAACCGGCGTCGAGTCGACCGGCCGGCACACGGTCGAAGCGAGTCGTTACTCGCCCGGCGCCGGTCTCCGGGGCGATCGGCCGCGTCCCTCGACGGCGGCTCAGCGGCGAGAAACCTGGGGATAACAATACTTCGCACCCTCATCCACACCGGCACAACTCATGAGAGTCGAACGGCTGAGCCCGGCGGAGTGGGAACAGCACCTTCCATCGGACGGGTTCGACGTGTTTCACCGACGGGAGGCGCTCGACGTGCTCGACGAGCACGCGCCGGGAACGCTCCGTCGCTACGCCGGCTTCAAGGGGGACTCGCCCGTCGCCCTCCTGCCGCTGTTCGTCCGCGAGGGCCCCCTCGGCACCGCACTGCTGTCCCCGCCGCCCTCCTACGGGGTCTCCCGTCTCGGTCCCCTTTTGATGCCGACGAGCCCGAAGCGGCGCAAACACGAGAAGATTAACAGCAACTTCGCCGAGGGGGTGCTCGACGACCTGGCGGTCGAGGAGCCGCTGACCCTGTTCCGGATGGTCTGTCACACCGAGTACCCCGATCCGAGACCGTTCGGCTGGGCGGACTTCTCGATCGAGCCGTCGTTCACCTACCGTCTGGACCTGGCGGACGCCGACCTCGACGACGTGCTCGCCTCCTTCAGCAAGAGCCTGCGTCGGGAGATCACCGACGGGGAGGAACTGAACGTCACCGTCGAGACGGACCGCTCGGCGCTGGTCGACATCTACGAGACCACCAGGCAGCGCTACGAGGAGGGCGGGCGGGCGTTCACGCTGGAGTGGCCGTACGTCCGCGACCTCGTCGACGCGCTCGGCCCCTGGGCCCGGGTGTACGTGGTCCGCAACGAGGCCGGCGCGGTGCTCACGGGCATCGTCGTGCTCTACTCCAACGACGCGGCCTACTTCTGGCTGGGCGGCGCCCGGACGACCCACGAGGGCGTGAGCATCAACAGCCTGCTGCACTGGCGCATCATCGAGGACGTCGTCGAGGACCCCCCGACCGACTCGATCGACACCTACGACCTGGTGGGGGCGAACACCGAACGCCTCTGTCGGTACAAGAGCAAGTTCGGCGCCGACCTGGTGCCCTACTACACCGTCGAGTCCAGCGGGGCGACCATGGACGTGGCCAAGCGCGTCTACGAGTCCATCACGCGCGGGGGCGTTTCCTGATGCCCCCCGATACGCGCGCCGGTTCGAGGGCGACACGGGATCGGTCGCCGCCGGGCCGGTACGATCACCCGGTCCGGACCACGGCCCGAGCCGGCCGGGAGGCCGAGATCAGCGTTCTGAACGTCGTCACCAACGACGACTCGCGCTTTTTCAAACAGCAGGTCGCGGCGCTCGAAGCCCGGGGCGTCCGGCAGCACACGGTGTCGATCCGGGAGGAGCGAACGGATGGACAGGGGTCAGTCACCGCCGGCCGCGTGGGCAGGTACCTCGGGCTGGTGCCGGAGGTGATCGCCGAGTCCTGCGGCGACTACGACCTCGTGCACGCGAACTACGGGCTGACGGCGCCGGCCGCGCTGGCGCAACCGTCGCTGCCGGTCGTGGTGTCGCTCTGGGGCACCGACCTGATGGGGCGGTTCGGGTACGTCAGTTCGGCCTGCGCGCGCTTCGCGGACGCCGTCGTGGTGATGACCCCCGAGATGGCGTCGATGCTCCCCGTCGACGCCCACGTCATCCCCCACGGCGTGGACACCGAACGGTTCACGCCGGCGCCGAAGGCCGACGCCCGCGAGGAACTGGGCTGGGACCGCTACGGCCGGTACGTCCTCTTCCCGTACCCCCCCGACCGTGACGTCAAGGACTACCCGCGCGCGGAGCGGGTGGTCGAGGGGGCGAGCGAACGCCTCGGCGTCGACGTCGACCTCCGTCCCGTCGTCGGCGTCCCCCACGAGGAGATGTCGACGTACTACAACGCCGCCGACCTGCTGTTGCTCACCTCCAGGCGGGAGGGCTCCCCCAACGCCGTCAAGGAGGCCCTCGCCTGCGACACGCCGGTGGTCGCCACCGACGTCGGCGACGTCCGGACGCGCCTCGCGGGCGTCGACAACGCGCACGTCTGCCGCAGCGACGACGACCTGATCGCCGGCGTCACCAGCGTCCTCTCGGGCGACGGCCGCGTCGACGGCCGCGAGGCGATCCGGGACTGCTCCGTGGCGTCGATGGCCGAGCAACTGCACGGCGTGTACCGATCCGTCCTGGACGACCGGTGACCATGACCGACAGGGAATCGACGACACGCGCGATCGACGCGAGGACTCGACCCGCCGCGGGCGACGCGGCGCGCCGACGACCGGAGCGGGACCCGGGGGCGACGACCGTCCCCCGGCGTCCGGGGGCACAGCCGTGACCGCGACCGACCGCCGGGCGCGGTTCCTCCTGTTCATCGGGTTCCTGGCGCTCGCGGCGGGCGTCGTGGTCGCCCACCGGACGCCGGTCGGCGCGTACGAACTCGACATCTACGGCGCCACGCCGCTCGGGTACTGGCTCGGCGTCGGTGGCGCGCTCGTCCTGTCGATCCTCGTCGCCGTGTGGGCGGGCTCGACGAAGCACACGAAGTCGGCCGCGTCGCTGCTGTCGGGGCTGTCCGTCCTTAGCGTGTTCGCGCTCCCGCTCGTCCGGGGGTACTACTTCTACGGGGCCGGCGACTCCCTGACGCACCTGGGCTGGACGCGCGAACTGTACGCCGGGTCCCTGTCGCCGTTCAACCTGCTGTACCCGGGGGTCCACAGCGCCGCGCTGACCACCGGGGTCCTCACCGGCCGGACGCTCGCGTTCTCGCTCATGGCCGTCACGCTCGTGGCCTTTCCCCTCGTCTACCTGCTCACGATCACCCTCGGCACGGAGTTGCTCTCCGACTCGGATCTCGCCCCGCAGGTGGGGGTCCTGTCGGCCGTGCTCCTCCTCCCGATCAACAACATCAGCGTCCACCCCGCGACCCACTCGACGTCGCAGGCGATCCTGTTCGCCCCCTTCGTGCTCTACGTCGGCTTGCGGTACGCGGTCACCCGGCCCGGCGAGGCCGACGGCGTCTCCCGTGGCGGCTTTCTGGGCTTGTTCGCGCTGGCCGCCGCGGGTATCGTCCTCGTCCACCCACAGCAGGCGCTGAACGTCGTCGCCGTGTTCCTCGCGATCGTCGCCGTCCAGGTCGCCGCCCGGCGCCTGCAGCCCTCAAACCCGGTCGCGTCGCACAACTCGCTGGGGCTGTTCGCCGGCGTGATCCTCGCGCTCTTCCTCCTCTGGACGCCCAGGCACCCCCGGGCGTCGGGGGCGACGGTGTCCATCCTCCAGTCGATCCTGTTCCAGGGGCCGACCGCCGGCGAGGTCGTCGGGACGAAGTCGGTGTCGCTGCTCGCGATCGGCGGGAGCCTCGTCGGCCTGGCGGTGAAGCTGTTCCTGCCGTCGCTGCTGTTCGTCGTCCTCGCCGGACTCCTCGCCGTCGCCGTGCTCCGTGGGCGCGCCGGACGCTCTCACCGCACGTCGCTCCTGACGTATCTCGTCTGGGCGCTCGCGCCGCTGACGGTCGCCTTCGGGATCTTCTTCGTCTCGTCGAGCGGCGACCAGTACTTCCGCTACCAGGGGTTCATCATGATCCTCGTGACGCTGCTCGGGGCGACCGCCCTCCTCGCCGGCCTCCGGTGGCTCCGCTCGCGCGACCGCGGCCGCGTCGCCAGCGCCGGAGCGATCGTCGGGTTCGTCGTCCTCCTGGCCTTCGCGCTTCCCGCGCTCCACCCCTCGCCGTACATGTACCAGCCGTCGGCCCACGTCCCCGGGAACCACGTCGACGGCTACGCGAACTCGTTCGAACACCGCGCCGAGGAGGTCCCCTTCACCGGCCTCCGCGGCGGCCCCCAGCGCTTCGTCGACGCCTACTACGGGTCCCAGCGGGCCCGGTTCCGGATGGACTTCCCCGGCTACGAGCGCGGGATTCCGACGGGGGTGTTCAACAACGCCTCGTACGATTCGTACTTCGACCGGGATCGCTACCTCGCCGTCACCGACCGGAACCGCCGCATGGAACTCCAGCTTTACGACGGCTTCCGGTACGGTCGGGCGGGCTTTCGCGCCCTGGAGACGACCCCGGAGGTCGAGCGCATCCGCTCGAACGGGGGATTCAGTCTCTACTACCTCGACGAGACCACGTCCGACCCCTCTCAGACGGGTGCGGGGGCCGGCTCGTCCGATGCGACCGGGGAGAGCGAGACGTCCGAACCGACACCCGACGTAGCCGGGACGACCCAGCCCCCCGACGAGAGCGAGACGCCCACGGCGACGCCAACCCCCACGCCAACCCCGACGCCGACGGAAACTTCGACACCGACGACAACTTCGACACCGACGACAACCCCGACGTCGACGGAAACTTCGACGTCGACGCCAACGCCGACGCCGACGTCGGAGCCCACCACGACGACGCCCGACCAGACCGAGGCCACGACGTCCCCCGAACCGACGGCGACGACCCAGCCGGCTGTTACGACCCAGCCCGCCGGAGCGGCCGCGGCGTCCCTCGCGATCGAGGCTGACGGGCTCTCCGAGGCGACCGGGTCGGCCGACGTGATCGGGCTTATCTCGGGAACCGAGGCGGACGAAGGGGACGAGGAGAGCGACGAGAGCGACGAGGAGGGCCAGACGTAGATGAGCGTCCGCGAGCGCATCTCGACCGGCGTCCGGGCGATGCTCGCGGCCAACCTCGTCAACGTCCTCGCAAACGGGCTGCTCATTCTGGTGTTGACGCGCGTGCTTCTGGACCCGGAGGGGTACGGGCGGCTCAACTTCGCGCTGTCGGTGTTCGGGGTCGTCGCCATCTTCGCCACGCTCGGTCTCCCGAAGTCGACGGCCCGGTACGTCAACGAGTACCTGGAACAGGACGCCAGCCAGATCCGCTTTCTGATCCGGCGCTCGCTGCTGTACGTGGGGATCGTCACCGCTGTCGTCGTCGCCGCCATCCTCGTGCTCGGGGAACCAGTCGCCCGTTACGCGGGGGAACCCGCGATCGTGCCGTTCCTCGTCGTGGGCGCCGTGTACGTCGCGGTCCGGTCGGTCACGAAGTATCTTAGCGCGGTTTTTCAGGGGTTCAACCAGGTGCAGTGGACCGCGGCGCTGAACTCGATCTCCGGCGTCGGGCGCCTGCTCGGCGTGATCGTGCTCGTCGCACTCGGCTTCGGCGCGGTGGGCGCGCTCGCGGGGTACGTCCTCGGCTTCGTCGCGGCCGGCGTCGTGGGCGCCGTCGTGCTCTACACCCGGAACTACCGCCCCGCCTCGGGAACCAGCGACCCCGACGACTCGCTCAGCCGACGACTGCTCCGGTACAGCGTCCCGCTCACGGCCACCCGGGGCGCGAACGTCCTCGACAAGAAGGTCGACACCGTGCTCGTCGGCCTCCTCCTGAACATGACCGCCGTCGGCTACTACGCCGTGGCGAAGCAGCTCTCCGACTTCGTGGCCGTGCCGGCGGCGTCGTTCGGCTTCACGATCTCGCCGGCGATCGGTCAGGAGAAGGCCGGCGACAGCCTCGACCGGGCGCGGACGCTGTACACGCGGTCGCTCTCGTACGTGATCCTGGCGTACGTCCCCGCGGCGGTCGGCATCGTCCTCGTCGCCCGGCCCGGCATCCGCTTCGTCTTCGGCGAGCAGTACCTGCCGGCCGTCCCGGTCGTCCAGGTGTTTAGCGGGTTTGTCCTCGTCAACGCGATCAACAAGGTCACCAGCGACGGCCTCGACTTCCTCGGCCTCGCCCGGATGCGGGCGATCGTCAAGTCGCTCATGGCGGTGAGCAACTTCCTGCTCAACCTCCTGCTCATCCCGGCAATCGGCGTGGTCGGTGCCGCCGTCGCCACGGTCGTCACCTACACCGTCTACACCGGGACGAACGTCTACCTCATCCACCGGGAGCTGTCGATCCCCCCGACCGCCGTCCTCCGCCCGCTGGCCCTCACGTGCCTGATCGCGGCCGGCATGGGCGGCGCCGTCTTCCTCGCCCTCCCGCTCGTCTCCGGGCCGTTCACGCTCGTCGGCGTCGTCGCGCTCGGCGTCGGGATCTGGGCCGTCCTCGCGCTCGCCAGCGGCGTCGTCGACCCGCAGGACGTCGCGTCGCTGCTCGCGTAACTGCGAGACGCGCACGCGAGCGAGCGGTTCTTTTCCCGCCCGGCCACGGGGTTCCGGTTCCCGACGTTCAGCCGTCCGTGGCGACCGGTCGGTCACCGGCCGGCGACAGGTACGTCACGTCCGGGTGGTCGTCGAGTTCGGGGTCGGTGACCGACGCCGACACGTAGTCGTCGCGCGTCGCCTGCCAGTCCCGGTGCCTGACGAGGACCCGAACCGGCACCTCGTCGAGGTCGAGGACCTTCGCGATGGCGAGTCGGTTGCGACCGTCCGCGAACAGGAGTTCGCCCTCCCGGCCGACGTGGATCGTGATCTCGTGTTTGAAGCGTTCGGTCTTCAGCCGCTGTCGACCGCCGATCGGGTCGTCGATCCCCGACCGGGCCAACTCCGCCTGGGAGAGGACCCCGTGGTCGCGGATCCGTTCGTACAGCCGGTCGAGGCGCTCGCAGCGGCGGTCGAACTCCTCCCGCGTCGAACAGTCCCACCGAACCTCCCCGTTCGCGATCTCGGCGGTGACCCGGTCGTAGAACTCGGTGTCCTGCCAGGGGGCGCCCTCCTCGAAGTGGCGCTCGTAGGCCCGGCAGACGTCGAGGTCGGCGAACCGGCGGTCGGTCCGGTCCCAGTCACCACCGGCCACCGCGCCCGCGTACCGGTACTTCGGCCCCGGGAAGACTCTGGGAACCCGCTCGATTCGGCCGGGGTCGACCCTGAGGATGCGGTACGGGTCGATCGGCGCCTCGAAGCGGAGGTCGTTCCAGGCGCTCCTCGCGGCCACGTATCCGCGTGCCCACAGGTCCCGGCCGACCAGGAGCGGTCGGCGGAGCCGGGACCACCGGTGGATCGCCCGTCTGCCCGTCGTCCGGATCGTCGAGTCGATGGATTCCAACATGGGGTTGCGTAGCTACGGGCAGACGCCGTACCGTCGATCGCACCGCTCGCACCGCTGGCGATGGAGCGTGCGGTTCAGCACAGACGAGCGGGTGGCCCGCCCGCCGGCCGATCTGTCCCTGACGCCGCACGTCCGCCCGAGGGTGTCTCCAGCCCTTCGTGTCAAGGGGCCGGTTCATCCATTGTTATCCGTTGGTTTACGGCCGCGGCGCTCGATCCACGCGAGGGAAACCACACGATACGGCGGCGGTCGAATGCGCGTCGCGGGTCAGCCGCCGAATCGATCCGAGACGCGGTCGTACAGCTCCGCGAGGGCGTCCCCGGTTCTGGTCGACCGCTGGAGCCGGTAGTACGTGCCGAGCGACGGGGCGAACTTGGCCTTGAAGTCACAGAGCCGTGGGTCGTTGGCACCGCCGAGGTCGAACGTGTGGAGGTCGCGCGCCATGCCCTCCTGACAGACCTTCCAGTTGAGCAGGTCGTTGACCGGGACGTCCGCGTCCACCTTGCTGCTTCCGAGCCAGGAGTACACCGTGTCGCCGGCCTCCAGGACGATCGTGCCGCCGGTGAACGCGCCGTCGACGTCACAGCGGAACGTCCGCAGGTGACCGTCCGCGGACGCCTCGAACAGGTCCACGACGAACGACGGCGAGAGCGGGAACGACTCGTCCTGTTCGGCGTGGCGCTCGCGCACCTGTTCGACCACCCGCTCTACGGTGTCGGCGCCGCCCTCCCGTATCTCGACGTCGGACTCGTAGTCGTCCGTGATGTTGCGCCGCGCGTCGCTGCTGAAGCGATCGAGCAGTTCCGACTCCCCGACCGTGAGGTCGACCTCGAAGGTGTGCCGGGGAGTGGCGTCGAACCCGTTCCAGACGAACGGGCGGACGTCCTCGTACCGGACAGGCGTCCTGACGTGCACGTACTGCGGGGAGAGCCGTTCGTCGACGTGTTCCAGACAGGCCTCGACGAACCGCCGGTGGCGCCGGTCCTGCTTTCGCCGCTTGAGCTTCCCCATGTTCAGCAGCGCCGGGCCGAGGTAGGGGATCTTGAGGCTCGGCGGCGGCGAGAACGCGGCGCCGATCGGCCCCTTCGACGTGCCGAACATGGGGAACAGGCCGACCGGTTCCTGGCCCTTGTACCCCACGAAACGGAACGGCTCCATCCCGCTTTCGTTGCCGAGCGCCGAGAGGACCTCGGCGCGGTGGAAGGGGGTCCCGCCGGGCGACCGCTCCAGGAGGTCGTTCCACTCCTCGGCGCGGGCGTCCTCGAATCGTTCGACCTCGATGCTCATCCGGACCCCCCGCCGTTCGCTCGTGGGGACCTCGGTTCGTCTGGTCCGGGACGGGGCGAGGACGGATCACCGGGGTCGGGACGCGGGACGGACGGCTCCTCGGGGGCGCCTCTCTGCCGTTCGCGGCGGGGGAGGGACGGCGGTTCGTGGGCGGTACGCGGTCGGGGTGTCGGGTGATCAGTCGTCATTGTCGGTGTCGATGTATCCGAGGTTGGCGAGTCGTTGCTCCACCTGCTCGCCGGCTTCGGCGCCCGACCGATCCGGGGAGCTGAAGGGGGGATACTGCGCGGGAGGGACCGCCTCGACGGCCGGGAGGACGCGCCCGTCCATCCGCTCGTTCGGGGGGACGCCGAGCGCCGAAAGCACGGTCGGGGCGACGTCGAAGAGGTGGGCGTCCTCGAGGTCGGCCGCGGTGTCGACCCCGTCGCCCGCGAGGGCGATCACGCCGTCGCGCTTGTGGTTCCAGCGCTCCGACGGCGGGCCGAACACTTCGTTGCGGAGCGACGACTGGAGGTAGTGGTCGAACCCCGAGGGCACGGTGACGATGTCGACGGCGTCCTCGACGTGAGGCCCCTCGAAGAACTGCTCGCGCGGGGCGACCGTCTCGAAGACGGGTTCCCCGTCTGGCGTGCGCGCCGATTCGAGGGCGGCGATGATCTCGTCGCGCACCGCCTCGTACGCCGCGGTCGACACCGTCCCGTCGGGTTCGCGGCCCTCGAGGTTGAGGCGGACCCCGAGTTCGGTTCGGGAACGCATGAACGCCGTCGACGCGGGGAAGTCGACGCGCTCGGTCGCCGCCCTGACGACGTCGGTGGGGACCACCGACAGCACGGCCGACGTCAGGCCGAAGCGGTCGAGCACGCGCTTTATCGACTGGCTCGTGACGCCGTAGCGGGCCATCCGTGCGACCGCTCGCTCGGCCAGCGAGGGCGCGTCGTCACCCCGGGTGTGGGTGCGACGGAGCGCCGACCACGAGGGCATCCCCTCGCCGCCCCTGATCGACGTGACGTACCCCTGCCTTCGCAGGTAGTCGTTGACGCGGAACTCCCACCCGCCGTACTCGCCGATGCCGTGGTCGCTGGCGACGACGACGGTGTCGGGGTCGAACGCGTCGAGCACCCGTTCGAGCTCCCTGTCGACGGTCGTGTACACGTCCCGAACCGCGTCCGTCTCCGGTTGCTCGTGAAAGACGGTGTCGGTCTGCTGGAACTGGAGGAACCCGAACTCCGGGTCGAACCGTTCGACGAGATACCGGAAGGCCTCGCCCCGCATGCGGGCGAGCCGCTGGTACCAGTGGCGGCGTTCCCGGTCGCTGGTGGGGTCGGGCGCGTACACCCGGTACTCGCCCAGTTCCTCCCGGAGGTCGTCCAGGAGCCCGGGTGGATGGCACTGGGGCGACTCGGGGGCGATGTACCCCGGCACGAGCGCCCCGTCGAACTCCCGGGGCGGCGCCGTCACCGGGACGTTGACGACGACGCTCGTCACGCCGCGTCGGGAGAGCAGCTCCCAGAGCGCCCACTCGTCGACGTCGGTTCGGTCGACGAGCTCCCAGTCGTAGCCCTCGAAGCGCAGGAAGTCGAACACCCCGTGCCTGCCCGGGTTGACGCCGGTGAACAGCGACGGCCACGCGCTCGGGGTCCACGGCGGTACCTGGGATTCGAGGGGGGCCACGGCTCCGCCGGAGAACACGTCCTCCAGTGTGGGGAGGTCGCGGTCGTCGAACATCGGCTCTAGTACGGAAAGACAGGCACCGTCGAGTCCGAGCAAGAGGGTTCGCTGGGTGGCGTCGGTACCGTCGCTCATGCAGGCGCTAGATCACAGCCGCCGACCGGGCTTTGTTAATAGCATGCTTCACGGCCCGGGGCTCTGCCGGGTCGAAACGCGCCCGACGGCGCCGGCCCGGACCTCCGCTCGCCGCGTCTCGGGTTCGTCATCGGCCCGAGCGCCCTCTTGGCTCGGCTGAGCCCGTAGTAAGCGGCAGTTACTGATCGTTTTCGGCAGTAATGGTCGCCCCAAACGCGGCCAGTCGGGCAGGGTGTCGACGCCGCGGCAGAGCCGGCACGACCGGGGATGTGCGCCCTCGTCACCCTCCAGTAAGAGTTAGCTAAGGTGAACGTAGAACGCCAAAATGCGCGCCTAAAATCGTTCGGCCGTCGCTGCGTTGATTCAATCTTCCGTTACCCGAGAAAAACGTCGACCGGTATGGATCTGGTAAGTATCCAGTTGGGAAACTGGGGCAAGGTGCGGTAACGCGCCGTGATCCGGCCACGGACCCGTCGGAACGCTTATTCGGGTAGTGCGGACTTTCCGATCCATGGCGTCAGACCATGACGACGTTACCGAAGATAAAGGACGGCTTATCGACCGCCGCGGCGTGTTGAAGCTCGCCGGGTTCAGCGTGTTCGCCTCCGCGGGGCTCGCGGGGGTACTCAGCGGCGACGCGGACGCCCAGAGCGCGGCAGTGACCTCCGCGGACAGCGAGGTCCACGTCAGCCCGGGCGAGTACACCTGGAACGGTGGGTTCGACATCTCCTCCGGCGGCGCCATCGTTGGCGACGGCGAGCCGGGCGACGTCGTGTACAACCTGGAGAGCGGCACCATGGACGGGGACGTCCGCGGTCGCCTCGAGAACATCGTGATCCGGGGCGAGAACCCCGAGCCGAAAGCCGGGCTCAACATCTACCCCGGCGGCGAGATCAACGGCGTCGTCTGGCCCGAGGGCGGGAACCAGGCCGAGGACCGGGCGGTGTACACCCCCGACGGCGGCAGCGAGCACGCGGTCGTCCGCAACTCCGCGTTCGCGTGGATGAAGAACAACGGCATGTACGTCGACAAGCCGCCGATGCGCATCGAGAACTGCGCGGCGGTGAACAACAACATCACGAACATGCGCGTGGGCCACCGAGACGGGTCCAGCGAGAGCGACACGACGTACATCCGGAACTCGCTGATCGCCGTCACCGACCGGGTTCGCCCGAACGAGAACGGCGACCGGAACGCCCGCGGGCTCCGCATCCGGCACGCGGGGAACTTCGTGATCGAGAACTGTTACTTCCTGTACCTCGACGTCGACGGCGCTGGCGCGCTCGTCGAAGTCGAGGACGACGCGGCGGGCGCGAGCGTCGAACTCCGGAACTGCACGTTCTACAACGAGAGCGGCCGACCCATCGTCAAGGACGACTCGGGCGGCTCCGTGGACATCACGGTCGAGAACTGCGTCGCCGCCGGCGGCGGGAACTACGACACCCAGTCGGTCGGCAACCCGGGTCTCCAGACCACGAACGACGTCACGATCCCCTCGCCCGGCGCGCTGACCGGCTACAGCGCGGCCAACGAGATCGAGGGCGTCGGCCCGGGCGTCGGCCCCTGGACGGAGTCGGATTTCGGTGACGGAGCCACCGCCCCCGAACCGACACCGACCCCCGACGAGCCGACCGACCCCTCCCACACGCTGGTCCTGCACGCGTCGCCGGACAACAGTCAGAACGTCGACGTCTCGTTCACCGTCGACGGCACTATCGAGTTTGCCGACGAGTCCGAACCCGGCACTGACCGGATCGTGGATAACGGCGACGGCACCGCGACGGCCACGAGCGTCTCCCTCAACCCCGACGCGCTCGACTCCTACTCCTACTCCGGCCAGGTCGTGGACTACACGCTCCCCGACTCGGGATCGGTCGACGTCGCCGTCGACGGCACCGTCACCTCGTTCGAGGAACTGACGGGCCAAACCGACTCGAGCGACGGCTCGACGGACGACGGCTCGACGGACGGCAGCGGCTCCGACGGCGGTGACGGATCGACCGACGGTGGCTCGGGCGGCGACGGCTCGACCGGCGGCAACGACGCCGCGAAGCGGAAGGTGATCGTCGTCGACGGGAGTTCCACCCCCAGCGTGGCGGAGTACACGTTCACCGTGACGGGTGACGTGGCGCGCGACGCCGAGCGGAGTTCGTCGGCGGACAGCGTCAGCGGCTGGGATCAGCTGGAGGACATCGCCAAGGACGGAAAAGTGATCGGTATCGTCGGCTCGGGCGTGGACGCCTACCGGTACTCCGGGAAGCTCCAGGACCTGACCGTACAGGGGGACGCCGATGTCTCGTTCGAACGAGTCAAGCCCTGAGGCGTCGCGACCCGAGGAGCGCAACTGGACCCGCGTGAGCCGCGATCCGGACCCCGAAGCCGACCTGGGCTACGAGTGCGTCGAACTCGACTTCCGGCGCACGCCGGGTAGCACCGAGGAGTTCGTCGTCGTCGTCCCCGCCGACGCGTCGGTCTTCGACGACGAGGCCTACGTGATCTCCACCGGCGACGGGGTGTGCGACCTCGAACGGATGGTGTGACCTCGCGGCGCCGGGGACGGTCCCCGGCGCCCCCGGCCGGTCGCGGATCGGTCCCCGCTGTGGCCCTCCCCCGCGGACGACGGTGACGCGACGCCCTCGGTCCCGCTGACGCGCGCCCGCCGGTGTTTCGGCCGACCGCGCGCCCTCCACACCCGTGCGAAGGCCTTTCTGCGACGCCACCTAGGGACGGCTATAAACGCTGTCGAGGAGGCGATGGACGAGATCGGACAGGCCCGAGAGCGCGTCCAGCACACCGACGTCCGAACCGAACTCGAATCGATCACCACGAGCCTGCAGGAGATGCTCGACGCGGAAGCGGGCGAGGAGACAGACCCCGACGAGGCGTTCGCGGAGACGCCGTTCCAGGGCGCCGCGCCCAGTCCGGACAACGTCGAGGAGCTCGAAACCCACCTGCTCAAACTGGCCGAGAACGTCGAACGGGCGGACGTTCGCACCCACCTCGAAGCGGCCCAGCGAACCCTCGCGAGCTACCGGATCGAACGAATAGACCGGGAGTCGTGAGCACGGTCCGGGGCGAGCCGCGGGCTGTCGACGGGGGTCCGGCCGGTCACGCCGGGGCCTCGCGAGCGACGGACGCGTAGTACGCGGCCTCGTCCGGGATCACGACGGAGAGCGTGACAGTCTCCTCCGCGTCGGCGTCGAGGGAGGCGGTCGCCGTCTCCTCCCCCAGGCCCGATCCCTCCTCGTCGTAGAACGCGACCGCGACGACCCCGTCGGCGGCCTCGCCCAGGTTCACGACCGAGACGCGGACGTCCACTGCAGTTCCCTGGACGGGCTCGATCCCGGCGGAGACGACCTCGTCGGCGTCCACGACCTCGGAGTCGACCACCACGAGGTCCGTCGTCGCGTTCCCGACGGCGTTCCGGAAGATCTCGATTCGGTTTCTCGCCGCCTGGAAGCGCTGGGTCGCGGTGTCGTCCGTCTCCTGTTCCTGCAGTCGGAGCAACGTGTTCTCCGCGTCGTCCAGCAGCCCGATCTGGTCGCGCCGATCGGGGTCGGCGAAGCGTTCGAGCGTCGAGAGCACGTCCGAGACGTCGTCGTCGACGTCGTTGTCCGAGGTCTCCGCCGCCCGCCGGAGGTCGTCGCTGAGGTCGATGATTCGGGGGAGCCGTCGCATGGTCGCGATACGGGGTTCCACCGCTTAAATCGCCGGCCGTGTTCTGAAGGCAACCCGGCCGGCTGACGCTCGCGTTCGCGGGCGAAGACGGCGTCTGCAAGCACAACCAGGGTGGCCGTGGCCGCGGTACTCCTACCCGATTATGACGGGGAAGGAGCGCGAGCGGATCCAGGGCGTCGATTTCACCGACATCACACCGCTCCTCGAGGAACTCGCCTATCCGATCTCGGCGACCGAACTCGTCGACCGTCTCGGCCACCGGGAGGTCGAGCGCACCAACGCCGGGCCGATCACGATCCGCTCCCTGTTCGAGCCGATGGGTGAGGACACCATCGAATCGGTCGACGGCGCCCGGTCGAGCATCCTCTCGCTCATGCCGAGGGACTCCGAGGGCCGGCAGCGATACTCCGACCGGGGGCTCGTGATCGACCCGACGTCGTACGACGCCCGCGCGGATCGGTCCGGATCGAACCCCGGCGCGCGTCCCGACGACGCGGACGACCGGCGGTAGTCGACCGGTTCGGGGTTCCGGTCGGCTTCGACGATCCGAGCGGGACGTCGTCGGACGGCCGCCCGGGAGGAGGGAAACGTTCGGTTACCGGGGTGCGCAGACGACCTCCACCGTCCGGCGGGCGATCTCGGGGGTCCGGCGCGGCCGAGCCTCCGATCGTCGACGACCGCCGGAAAAATAACAGATAATTTTCGATTACCGGCCGATTTCGACGGACGAACGGGGCGCCGAGGGGAGCACGGACGCAGACAGGTCGGTGGCGTCCCGCTTGCTGGAAAGGTGTCGCTCGTCCGAAAGGTGGTGCTAACTTTGTACGGTCGCTTGCAAGGTCCGCCAGCTAATGCGTGAAACCGCGTTCTCGCGGCGAGCGTTCCTCCGAGGCGGGGCGACACTGGGCGTCGGCGGACTGCTCGCAGGGTGCGGTGCGCGCGACGACGAGGACGGGACGCCGACACGGTCCCCGACGGTCCCTCCGACCGAACGACCGACCGAACGACCAACGGAGCGGACGACCGAACGGCCGTCGACGGAGACGTCGACCCGCGACGCGCTCCGTAGCGAGTTCGAGCACGTCGTCGACCTGAGCGAGCACGCGTCGCTTCGGACGGGGAGGCCGATCGACGGGGTGCTGAGCGAGCACGCCGCGGACGGGACCTTGCTGCTGTTACCGCCGGGCCGGTACGAGCTAGAGGACACGTGGTCGTTCGACGACTTCGACCGGTTCGGGATACTCGGCTCCGACACGACCATCGTCCCACCGGAGGGGTACGACGGCGTGCTGTTCTACATCGGAAGCCGGTCGAACGCCTCGAAGTTCGCCTTCGGCGACGTGGCGTTCGACTTCACCGCAACCTCGACGGGGGCACGACCGCTGTTCGCGGCGGTCGGCGACGACCTCCTCGTGAGCGACGTCTCGGTCCGCGGCACGCAGGACGTCAACCAGGACCTGTTCCGGTTCGACGTGACCAATCCGAACGGAACGGGCGTAGTCGCTCGCCTGTCGATGCCCGACGGCGGCGATCCGCGGTGGGGCGTCACGGGCTGCGAGGTCGGCGACATGAGCCGGGGCACGATCCGGTTTCTCGACTGCCACATCGCGGGGTTCCCCGACAACGGGCTCTACGCCAACCCGCCGGAGGGTGTCGTCGAGGTCGTCGGCGGCCGGTACGAGAACAACGACATCTCCAACGTGCGGGTCAACGCCGACCCGGGCAGTTTCGTCAGGGGGGTGCACGTCCGGTGCGACAGGGCGCCCGAGAACTTCGAGAACATGCGCGGGATCAGGCTCCGCGGCGGGGACGGCATCGTGGTCGAAAACTGCCTCGTCGAGATGGTCGACGCCACGGGCAGCGACGGTGGCGTGACCGTCTCCCACGACATGGGCCGGGTCGCGATTCGGGACACGCACATCCACGTCGACGCCCGCCGGATCAACGGCGTTCGCATGAAGAGCTTCGCCGGCCAGGAGTCCGCCGGCCGGGTCACGCTCGACAACGTGCTCATCACGGGGGCCGCCGACGAGGGCGCCGCCATCCAGGTCGCCGATCGGAACGGCTACCGGTTCCGGAACCTCTGCGTGCTCCAGTACGGCGACCGGCGCGACGGCCTGCTCGCCCAGAACGCCGACGGCACCTTCGAGCAGTCCACGGTGGCGGTTCGCGGCCGACCGTTACAGCTCACCCGCTCGGACGTCGCCACCACCGACCTCCGCGTCTGCCGGAACCCGCGCCCGAAGGGCAACTCGACGAGCGTCTGCGAACGCAACTGTCGGCGGCTCCAGGGGCGCCTCGACGGGCGGCTGCCGACCGACGGCGTCGGGCCGTCGGATCGCGTCGACGAGTGAGACCGGTCGGTACCTCGACCCCGACGCCCTCACCAGTCCGCGTCGATCGCCGGCGGTCGCGCCGGCCGCTCGTCGACTGCGGTCGCCGCCGACGCGGCGACCGCCCGCATCGGCTCGACGGTGACGCGGCCCGCGTCGACGGCGGTTCGGAGGTAGCGGTAGATCGCCCGGACCCGGCGCCCGTCGGCCCGGGAGACGAGGTTGTTGGGGTGGAGCCAGAGGTGGAAGACCCCGCCCTCGGCGGCGGCCCGATCCACGCCGCGCTTGGCCCGCGCGACGAGTGGATCCCCGTCGAGTGCGGCCCACACCGCCTTCGGAACGCCCTCGAACCCGAACAGGTACATCGACGACGGGAGGTTCACCAGCCCGTACTCGTCGACGCGCGGTTCGACCAGCGGCGGCGGCCGCCGGGCGAGTGCCGCAGCCACCTTGCGGAGCGGCGCGAGCGCCCGCATCCCCTGTGCGGGGCCGAGCGTCTCCCCGCGGTAACACCGGTACCCCTCGTCGGCGAGCACCGCGCGGTGGCCGATCCGATTGCGCGGAAACACGAACGAGTCGAACGCGTCGGGGCCGGCCGGGTAGCGGTCGAGGGCCGCCTGGCACGCGCGGAGTTCGGCGCGGGCGACCGCCGCCGTCGTCTCCGGACCGTCGAACAGGACGTGCGAGAAGGAGTGGCAGGCGAGTTCGTGCTCGACGTCGCTCTCGACGATCAGGTCCACCAGGTCCCGGCCGAATCGGAGATCCGGTCGGGTGTCCCACGAGCCCCACTCGCGGGCGAACCAGCCGTCCGGCGTCGGGTGGCCGGCGTGGACGCCGTCACACTCGTCGAGGAGGAGGTGGCCGACGACGCCCCAGGTGGCCGGGAGTTCGAACTCGTCGTGCAGCGCCGCGAGCCGCCGCCACCCGGTACGCGCGTACTCGACGCGTTCGACGGGCGGTGACCGGAGATCGTGGTGGCCCCACCCGAGTTCGGCGTCGATCGAGATGACGACGGTTCCCATCGTCCCCAACCACGGAGCGGGGGAACTTAGATCCCGTCCCCGGCGTCCGCGAGACGGCACCGGAACGTCCGACTAACTGGCGCCCCCGAACCGAATCCGACGGCCCGTCGGACGTGAGACAGCGTCGATCGAGCGCGTCGCGGATCGAGCGTCGACGCCGCGCGCTCGCGTCGAGATCCCGGTCGGCGAAACGCCCGCCTCGGGGCCTCGAAACGCCCCGGAACCGCCGCCGCTCGAGTACACCGGCAGCCGTCACCGTACCCGTCCGTCCGCGGGTCGGGGCGGTCCCCGACGGCGCGCGACAGCGGCTCCGGCGCCGGAAATCCGGCGCCTTCCGGACGGGGCGACCGAAACGAGTCGATCCCGCCGACCCCAGCGGGCGCGCCCGCGAGTCAGAACGGATCGCTAACCCAGCACAAGCCGTCTATAACAATGGACGGCAGGGGCCTGCACTCTGGCAGTGCTGGAGCGTCCAGCGAGGAAGAACCACAATGCGTCTCGACACCCAGACCACGCGCCGTTTCAGGCGTCGGTCGGCCCCGGGGTCGGCGGTGGAAACCGCCCGCCGTCCGGGGGTGGATCGACGCTCGCACGCTCACCGAACAGCGGGCGCCGGGCACCGACCCGGCACCCCGTGCGACCGAACGCGGGGGGATCGCCCGTGACCGAGGAGTCGCTCCCCCGCGAGGCCGTCTCGGGGGGATCGGTGACCGACGCCGACGCGGCCGAGACGCCGGCCGTGCCGCCCTCCGTCACGCTCGGCGTGGGCGACGGCGAGGGGCCGATCATCGGCGACGACGCGACGATCCGCTCGGGCACGGTGATCTACGCCGACGTCCGGATCGGTGACGGGTTCACCACCGGTCACGGTGCGCTCGTCCGCGAGGGCACGGACATCGGCGACGACGTGCTCGTCGGGAGCCACACCATCGTCGACGGGCACTGCGACGTCGGCTCGCACGTGAGCGTCCAGTCGAACGCGTACCTCCCGGCCGAGACGACCGTGGGCGACCGGGTGTTCGTCGGGCCGAGCGCCACGCTGACGAACGACCCGTTCCCCGTCCGCGAGGCGGTCGAACTCGAGGGACCGACCCTTGAGGACGACGTCTCCGTCGGCGCGAACGCGACCGTCCTCCCCGGCGTGACCGTCGGCGAGGGAGCGTTCGTGGCCGCCGGGGCGGTCGTCACCGAGGACGTCGAGCCGTGGACGCTCGCGGTCGGGACGCCGGCCGAGGAGCGAGAACTACCCTCCGAACTCAAGGGGGCGAACAGGCTCGGATGATCCCCCTAGCCGAGCCGATTCTGGACGACGGAGAGCAGGCGGCCATCCGCGAGGTCGTCGAGGGGGGCCAGCTGGCGGCCGGCGCCGAGGTCGACGCCTTCGAGCGCGAGTTCGCCTCGTTCTGCGGCGCCGATCACGGCGTGGCCACGAGCAACGGCACGACCGCGCTCCACGCCGCGCTCCACGCGCTCGGCGTCGGCGAGGGCGACCGCGTCGTCACGACGCCGTTCAGCTTCGCCGCCACCGCCAACGCGATCCGGCTGGTCGGCGCCGAACCCGTGTTCGCGGACATCGACCCCGAGACCTACGTGATCGACCCCGCCGCGGTCGAGGCGGCGCTCGACGCCCACGAAGACGTCGCGGCCGTCCTCCCCGTCCACCTGTACGGCCACCCCGCCCCGATGGATCGGCTCGCCGAACTGACCGACCGGCGGGACGTCGCGCTCGTCGAGGACGCCGCGCAGGCCCACGGCGCGGAGCTGGACGACCGACGCGTCGGCTCCCTCGGCGACGCCGCCTGCTTCTCGTTTTACCCCACGAAGAACATGACGACCGGAGAGGGCGGCATGATCACCACCGACGACCCGGCCGTCGCCGAGCGCGCCCGCGAGTTCATCGACCACGGGCGGCGCGACGGCGCCCACGCCACGGTCGGCCACAACTTCCGAATGACGAACCTCGCGGCCGCGATCGGGCGCGTCCAACTGGAGAAACTCCCCGCCTTCACCGAGGCGCGCCGATCCGTCGCCGCGTCCCTGAACGGGGCCTTCGACGGCGGTGACGGGTATCCGAAGCCGCCGGTCGAGGCCGACGGCGCCCGCCACGTCTACCACCAGTACACGGTGCGCTCGCGGGACCGGGAGGCCCTCGCCGCCCACCTCGCGGACGCCGGCGTCGAAACCGGCGTCTACTACCCGACGCCCATCCACCGGGAACCCGCCTACGCCGACGTTGAGCGGTCGCTCCCGCGCGCCGAGCGGGCGGCCGACGAGGTGCTGTCGCTGCCGGTCCACCCCGGCCTCTCGGAGTCGGATCGCCGAACCATCGCCGACGCCATTCAGACCTATGCCCTCACAGCCTGAGTCCAACGGAGCCGTCGAGCCGGACACCGATCGACCCCTCGCGGCCGGCGTCGTCGGCGTCGGCTCGATGGGCGAGAACCACGCGCGGATCTACGAACAGCTCCGCGACGTCGAACTGATCGGCGTCGCCGACCTGGACGAGGAGGCCGCCTCGGCGGTCGCCGAGTCCTACGGGTGCCGCCCCATGCCGCGCGAGGCGCTGCTCGACGCCGCCGACCTCGTCTCCGTCGCCGTACCGACGCCGGTCCACGCCGGCGTGGTCGGCGAGTGCATCGAGCGGGGGACCCACGTGCTCGTGGAGAAGCCCTTCGTCGACGACCTGGCCGAGGGCCGGGAGCTCGTCCGCCGGGCCGATGAGGCCGGCGTCACGGTTCAGGTCGGCCACGTCGAGCGGTTCAACCCGGCGATCCGCGAACTCCCCCGCATCCTCTCGGGCCTCGACGTGGTCGCGGTCGACGCCCACCGGCTCGGCCCGCCGGTCGACGACGGGCGCGACCTCGACCGGAGCGTGGTACGCGACCTGATGATCCACGACCTCGACGTGGTCACCAACCTGCTCGACGCGAACGTGACCGAGATCGACGCCTACGGCAGCCACGACGCCGGGTACGTGAACGCGGTGGGCCATCTGGAGGGGGGCGTGACCGCCTCCTTCACCGCCAGCCGGACCACCCACCGGAAGGTGCGGCGGCTCGGCATCACCACCCGCGAGTGTCGCATCGAGGTCGACTACGCCGACCGCCGGATCGAACTCCACCACCAGTCGCGGCCGGCCTACGTCGCCGAGGACGGCGACGTGCGCCACCGCGTCGAGAGCGTCGTCGAGCGGCCGATGGTCCAGGACGACGAGCCGCTCCGGGCCGAACTCGCGTCGTTCGTCGACGCCGCGACCACCGGCCGCGAACCGGTCGTCACCGCGGAGGACGGCCTCTCGGCGCTCGCGCTCTGCCGCCGGATCGAATCGCTGGTCGAGACCCCGTCCGAGGCCGAGGTGAACGCCTCGTGAGCGAACAGTTCGAGACCGTCCAGCTCTACGGGAGCGCACTCGACCCGGGGCGCCAGCGCGAGGCGTTCCGCTCGGGTCGCGTCCCCGTCGCCGTCTACGGCCTCGGGAAGATGGGCCTGCCGCTGGCCGCCGTCTACGCCGACCACTGCGGGAACGTCCTCGGGGCCGACCCGGACCCGGCGGTGGCCGAGTCGGTCGACCGCGGCGACTGCCACGTCGCCCGCGAACCCGGCCTGCCCGAACTCGTCGCGGACGTCGTCGACCGGGGCGCGCTCTCGGCCACGACCGAGCCGCAGGCCGCGGCGCGGGAGGCCGCCGTCCACGTCGTGATCGTGCCGACGCTCGTCACCGAGGACAGCGACCCCGACCTCGGCGCGCTCGAAGCCGTCGGGCGCGACATCGCCGCGGGCCTCGCGCCGGGCGACCTCGTGGTCGTGGAGTCGACCACGCCCCCCCGGACGGTCGCCGACGCGTTCGTCCCCCTGCTGGAGCGCGAGAGCGGCCTGTCGCTCGGGGAGTTCGGCGCCGCCGTCTGCCCCGAGCGCACCTCCAGCGGGCGGGCGGTGCGGGACATCCGCGGGAGCCACCCGAAGGTCGTCGGCGGCGCCGACGGCGAGAGCACGCGCGTGGCGACGCTGATCTACGACGACCTCGTCGACAACGAGATCGTCGCGGTGTCGGACGCGACCACCGCCGAGGCGGTCAAGGTGTTCGAGGGGATCTACCGCGACGTCAACATCGCGCTGGCGAATGAACTCGCGCAGTTCACCGACGAGGTCGGCATCGACGTCAGCGAGGCCATCGACGCCGCCAACACCCAGCCCTACTGCGATATCCACGACCCCGGGCCGGGCGTCGGGGGCCACTGCATCCCGTACTACCCCCACTTCCTCACCGGCCCCTTCGACACGCCGGCGCCCCTGATCCGAACCGGACGCCAGGTCAACGACGAGATGCCCCAGTTCGTCGTCGACCGTCTCGCGGCCGCCCTCGCCGAGCGCACCCGTGCGCCCGGCAACCCCGGATCGGCGGATCACGATCAATCGATCCACGGCGGGGAGGCCGCGGATCACGATCAGGCGACGAGCGAGACCGGCGCGACGACGGCCACCAGTCCGCTCGACGGCGCGACCGTGCTCGTCCTCGGCCTGACCTACCGGGCCGGCGTCGCGGAGACGCGGGCCGCCCCCGCCAGGGGGATCTGCGCCGGGATCGCGGCGCGGGGGGGCAACGCCCTCGCGGTCGACCCCATGCTCGACGACGCCGACTCCTTCGATGCCGCGATGATCGACCGGGACGATATGGCCGACCGCGAGGTCGACGTCGCGGTGCTCGTGACGGCCCACGAGGAGTTCCGGACCATCGACTGGGACGCCTTCGACCCCATGCCCGTCGTCGACACCCGGCGCGTGCTCGATCTCTCCGACACCGATCACGACCTGTACGCGATCGGACGGGGGCGCCGATGAGCCGGGACTTCACCTTCGACGCGTACGCCGAACTGCTCGCCGTCCTCGACCGCGAGGGCGTCGAACCCCTCACGGTCCGGGAGTACGTCGGGCACGACGACCTCCCGGACCGCTTCGCCGTCCTCCGTCACGACGTCGACCGCAAGATCGACAACGCGCTGCGGATGGCGCGCCTGGAGGCCGCCCGCGACGTGGCGAGCACCTACTACTTCCGGGTGCCGGCGACGTTCGACCCGGCGCTGCTCGAACGGGTCGAGGCCCTCGGCCACGAGGTCGGCTACCACTACGAGGACCTGGACCGCGCCGACGGCGACGAACTGCGCGCCAGGGACGCCTTCCGGGAGAACCTCCGGCGTGTCCGGGCGGTCTGCGACGTCGACACGGTGTGCATGCACGGCAACCCGCTCACTCCCCACGACAACCGGGACATGTGGCCGGACCCGCCGCGGTTCGACGACTACGACCTGCTCGGGGAGGCGTACCTGTCGATGGACTTCGACGACGTGACGTACTTCTCGGACACGGGGCGGACCTGGCGGGACGGGAAGCTGAAGGTCAAAGACCACACCCGCGGCGAGGGGGACAAGACGATCCGGGCGGCCACGACCGGCGACCTCGTCGACCTCGTCTCCCACGGCGCGATCGACCGCGCCTGCCTGCTCGTCCACCCCGACCGGTGGGCGGACACGGGCCTCGAACAGCTCGAAAACCGGCTCCGCGACGGCGCGGTCAACGCGGTGAAACGCGGCATGTACTACCTGCCATGACGACGATAACGATCGGACTCGACGGGGCGAACTGGGACATGATCGAGCCCTGGCTCTCGGCCGGGGACCTGCCGAACCTCCAGACACTGATCGACGGGGGCGTCGGCGGCGTCTCCGAGAGCTGCCTCCCGCCGCTGACGGTGCCGAACTGGAAGTGCTACGCCACCGGGAAGAACCCCGGGAAGCTCGACGTCTTCCGGTTCGACCGCATCGACACCGAGGCCCGCGAACACGAGTTCCACGACGCGCGCTCGTTCAAGAGCGCCGAACTGTGGGACTACCTCAACCAGGCGGGCAAGCGCGCGGGCGTCGTCAACAAGCCCTCGACGTACCCCCCGAAGGACATCGACGGGTTCGTCGTCGCCGGCGGCCCGGACGCCTCCGACTCGGAGTACCGCTCGCTGTCGAGCCAGTTCGCGACGCCGCCGGACGTCGAGGAGTACCTGCGCGAGGAACTCGACTACCGCGTCCACCCCTCGCCGATGCTCTCGCCGTCGGACACCGGCCCGGCGGAGATCGAGGCGGTCCTCGACCTGATCGACCTCCGGTTCGAGGCCGCGGAGCGCCTGCTCGAACGCGAGTCGCCCGAGTTCCTCCACCTCACGGTGTTCTACTCGATGGGGCTGCAACACTACTTCTGGCGCGACGAGCCTGTGTACCGCGCCTGGCAGCGCATCGACGAGAACCTCGCGCGCTTCGTCGACGAGGGCCACGACCTCCTCGTGATGTCCGACCACGGCACCTACGAGGTCGAGCACACGTTCTACGTGAACGCGTGGCTCGAAGAGCAGGGCTACCTGGTCACCGAGGGGAACGTCGACGACTGGCTGCGCCGCCTCGGCGTCACGCGCGAGCGGGCGCTGTGGCTCGCCAAGCGCCTCGGCGCCGTGGAACTGCTCAGCACGGTCGTCCCCGAGGCGATCCAGAAGCGCGTCCCGTGGTCGGAGGGCGTCAAAAACGACCGCATCCTCTCGCTGGTCGACTGGGCGGAGACGACCGCCATCGCCAGCAACATGGGCCCGGTGTACCTGAACGCCGACGTCGCCGAGGCGGATCGGCTGCGCGCGGAACTGGCCGACGAACTCGGCGGACTGGAACACCCCGAGACCGGGGAGACGCTCGTCTCGGCCGCCCACGTCGGCGAAGAGCTGTACGCGGGACCGTACGCGTCGAACGCGCCGGATCTCGTTCTGGAGGCCGGCCCGGGCGTCCACATCAGCGACGCGGTCGGGCCGGACTCGTGGTACGAGGGGCCCGGCGTCTGGATCGGCGGCAACATGCCCGAGGGGATCTTCCTGTTCAACGGCCCCTCGTTCCGCGACGGCGACCTTGACGGCGAGGCGAACATCGTCGACCTGGCGCCGACGCTGCTGCACTCGATGGGCGTCCCCGTCCCCGAGGACGTCGACGGGGAGGTACTCGACGTGTTCGCGCCTGGCTCCGAGCCGGCGAGCCGGTCCGTTCGCACCCAGCCGCCGCTGTCGCGCTCCGGCGACCGAGCGCAACCGGCGTCGACGAACGGGGAGGTCGAACGGCGCCTGGTCGACCTCGGCTACATGGAGTAGATGCCCCTCGACACCGCACCCTCGTCACCGTCGGAGGCCGCGTCGTCGGACCCCACCGGCGACGCCGCGACCGACCGGGATCGCGCCGCCCGGGGGAGCCCCTCGTTCGGCCGGGCGACCCCGTCCGACCGCGACCCGCCGGCCGCCGACTCGCTTCGCGTCCTGTTCGAGCTCACCCACCCCGCGCACGTCCACCTGTTCCGCCACGCCGTCCGCGAACTGGTCGACGAGGGCGCCACCGTCGGGGTGACCTCCCGCGAGAAGGATGTCACCACGGACCTGCTAGACGCCTACGGTCTCCCGCACACCGTGCTGTCGCGCCGCGGCGAGGGCCGCGGGTCGCTCCTGCGGGAGTGGGGGGTGCGCGCACAGCGGTTACTCCGGGCCGCACGCCGGTTCGACCCCGACGTGATCGTCAGCCGCCTCAACCCGGCGTCCCCCCACGTCGCGACGCTCGTCGGCGCCCGGTCGGTCGTGTTCCACGACACCGAGCTCGCGGGGGCGCTCGCCCGGGTGAGCCTCCCCTTCGCGGACGTGGTCTGCACCCCCGAGCGGTTCGAGCGCCGGTACGGAGACCGGCAGGTCAGCTACCCCGGGTACCACGAACTGGCCTACCTCCACCCCGCGCGCTTCGAGCCCGACCCCGATCGGCTGCGACGGGCCGGCGTCGACCCCGAGGAGCCCTACGCCGTGGTACGGCTCGTCTCGAACACGGCCCACCACGACGTCGGGACCGAGGGGCTGTCGACCGACGTCGGCGAGGCGGTCGTGGAGCGTCTCGCCGAGCGCGGGGCGGTCCACGTCACCAGCGAGCGCCCCCTCGACCCGGCGCTGGAGCGGTACCGTACGACCGTCCCCGCGGAGGCGATCCACGACCTCCTCGCCTACGCCGACCTCTTCGTGGGCGACTCGGCGACGATGGCGACCGAGGCGGGCGTCCTGGGGACGCCGTCGCTGCGCTACTCGCCCCACGAGGGGACGATGAGCAACTTCGACGAACTGGAACACGAGTACGGCCTCGTCACGACGGTTCGAGACGCCGACCGGCTCCCCGGGGCGGTGAGTGACCTCCTCGACCGGCCGGCGCTCGCGGCGACCTGGGAGCGCCGCCGCGACCGGCTGCTGGCGGACAAGGTCGACGTGACGGACGTCATCGTCTCGGTGACCCGGGGGGTGACGGCGTGACCGACGAGGATCCGATCCCGGACGGGCACTCCTTCGCCCTCCTGTTAACCCACGACGTCGACCGGCCGTACAAGACCTACCAGTCGGTGTACTACGCGGTCAAGGAACGCGACCCCTCACACCTGGCGTCGCTGCTCCCCGGGATCAACCCCTACTGGCAGTTCGAGAACGTCAGGGCCCTGGAGGAGGACCTGGGCGTGCGGTCGGCGTTCTACTTCCTCGACGAGCAGCGCCTGTTCCGTGACCGTCCCCTCCGCGACCTGCTCTCCCCGAAGGCGTGGCGGCTGTACGCCGGCCGCTACGACCCGACCGAGCCGCCCTTCCCCGAGATCATCCGGGACCTGGACGCGCGCGGCTGGGAGGTCGGCCTCCACGGATCCTACGAGTCCTACGCCGACGCCGACCGGATCGCGGCCGAGAAGGAGACCCTGGAGTCGATCCTCGGCCACGCGGTCGTCGGCGGGCGACAGCACTACCTCAACCTGGAGGTCCCGGACACCTGGCGCCGCCAGGCCGCGGCTGGACTCAAGTACGACGCGAGCCTCGGAAGCAGTTCTTCGGCCGGGTTCGACCACGGGACGGGCATCGAACGCCCGTTCGACGACGAGTTCGTCGTCTTCCCGCTCACGATCATGGAACAGTCCCTGCCCGACCCGGACGCCGATCCGGAGCGCGCGTGGGAGGTTTGCCGAGCGCTCATTGAGCGGGCCGAGGAGGAGGCGGCGGTGATGTCCGTCCTCTGGCACCCGCGGCACCTCAGCGCCCGCGACTTTCCGGGACACCTGCCGCTGTACCGCCGGCTGATCCAGGAGGCCCTCGACCGCGGCGCCTGGGTCGGGCCGCCCGCGGACCTGTACGCCCGTCTCGACCACCCGTCCCCCGCGGGGGGCGGCGGCTGCTCGACCGCGCCCACCGACGCCTCCCCCCGACGCGTCGACACGTCGGACTAACTTGTTTGTAGCTGGCTCCCCAACGGTCGTCCGTACGATGAGAGATATCCCCCGCGATGCGGGCGTCGTCCGGCACCTCCGCCAGCGGATCGGGCCGGCGATCGATTGGACCGTCGACGCCCTCGGGCAGCCGACCACGCGAGTGTTACCCCCGGAGCGCGTCGGGACGATCCCGCAGCCGATCGAGACGGTCGAGTCGGTGCTCCGGGACGGCGGATTCAGGTGGGACCCCCTGAGCCTGTACCACTACGGCCCGGACGGCGAGGACGCCGACGGGAGCTGGGCGTACCGCCCGTCGCAGCTCGCCGACCGTCAGCTCCACGTCGTGTTGATAACCGACGGCTCGGACGCGACCGAGGTGTACGCCCACGACGAGTTCAACTGCCTCCGCCACCCCGTAAAGCACGTCAACGAGATCGACATCCGTCGGCGCGAGGGCCGGGCCGAGATGAGACGGTGGCTCGACGCCCGGGGACTCACGTACGACCACGACTGACGCCGGGGACTCACGTACGACCACGACTGTCGCCGGGGACTCACGTACCACCACGACTGTCGCCGGGGACTCACGTACGACCACGACTGTCGCCCGGAGACGCGCCTCCGAGCGCAACTGACGCCCTCAGGACGCCACTAACTCGAACAGCCACATGAGGGTCCCCGCGAACACCAGGAGGAGCCCGACCGCGGACGTCGCCGGTTCGGGGAAGAGGAAGAGGAGTACCCCCGCGACGACGATGGTCGTGGAGAGGCCGATGCCCAGCCAGCCGCCGTCGCCCTCGTGCTCGGCGGACTCACCCGCGGTCTCGACGTTCGGCGGCCGACCGTCGTACATGCTGGTCGTCCGATCGCCCAGCGCCGGCCACCAGCCGCGGGGGGAGTACCACCTGTAGTCGTCCGTCTCCTCGTAGGGGTCGCCGTCGTACGGATCGTCGTACGGACCGTCGCGGTCGAAGGTCGTCCGATCGTCCGCCGGCGGTCGCTCGTCGCGTCCGCGTCGTGCCATGGCGGACACTAGCGCCGTCGACACGAATACCTGGAGCCTGTAGGCGCAAGGGGACCGCCGCCGGATCGCGGATCGGGGCGCGGAAGCCAGAGCGGAGCGCGAGAGCGAGTGATCCAGGCCCGCGGCGGGCGCGCGACGCCGTTACTGCTCGACCGCGCCGGGCGGGGACTCGGGTTCGGCGTCCGCCGCGCCCTCGTCGGCCGCGTTCCGACCCGCCGACTCGCGGATGGTCTCCATGAGCTGGACCGTCCAGCGCCCCTCCTCCAGCGGGACGGGCATCGGCGAGTCGGTGATGAGCGCGCGCGACTCGGCGTCGTTCTGGTAGAAGTGTGCGTTGAGCTTCCGGGCCACGTCCCAGTCGTCGTTCATCGCCCGCTTTATGACCGCACCACCGTTCTGGATGGTCCCCCGGATGCGGTCGGCGACCTGGTCGACGTTGTTCTGCGCCCGGGCGACCGCCGACGCCTTGTAGTCCCGGTCGTGCTCGACGAGCGTCTGGGAGATCAGGTCGACGGTGAGCGAGAGGTCGCGGCCGTGGATGAGCACCTGCCGAACCGGGATCGTGTCGCCGAGCATCTTCGTCGTGCAGAGCACGCCGTCACGGCTCACGTACTGGAGCTGGGCGGCGTCGTAGGCGAACGGCCGGTCGTACTCCTCGAAGGTGGTCGTCGTGGCCAGCACGTCGTCGGCGTCCTCGGGGTACCCGCCCGCCCGCAGCGTCAGGTATATGGGGTGGGCGAGGCCCTCCTCGAACTCGCCGCCCGCGAGGTCGAAGCTCCACGCCCCCCGGTTAGGGTCGTCGGGCCGGCTCGACCCCGTGTAGATGACGTCGACGCCCTTAACGCGCCCGAGATCGCCCGACTGCACGCGGTCCATCGCCTTGCGCATCGCGGGGTCGAACACGTGGTTGTGCTTCACCGAGACCGGGACGTCGTGGGCTCGCGCGGCCTCCGCGAGCCGCTCGAACTCCGCGACCGTCTCGGTGATCGGCTTCTCGATCATCACGGGGATCCCCGCCTCGATCGCCGTCAGCGCGACGTCGACGTGGGTCTGGACCGGGGTGCAGACGTGGACCCAGTCCAGATCGACCTCGTCGACCATCGTCTGGACGGACGTGAACGGCCTGATCTCGTGTTTCTCCGCCAGCTCCCGGGCGCGTTCCTCGTCGACGTCGCAGATCGCGACGAGGTCTGTCCGCGGGTTGCGCTTGAGCCCGTCGATGTGGACCGCCGAGACGGTTCCGCCGCCGACGATTCCGGTTCGGAGCTTCATTTGCGCTCCATCGGGGGGAACGGGCATTTGTTATACAGTCTGTATCCCGAGAAACACCGAATTAACGCGTTTCAGGCACTCTCGCGGCGTCACCGAGTGGTTCGGATACGCCGCAATACGGGCCGGTCGACGCCGGACGCCCCGACGCCGGACACTCCGACCCCAGACGCCCCGGCGAGGGCGGAGTCGGCTCCCCTGCAGGGCCGAGGGCGGCCGCCCGTCGGGCGCGGGGAGACTACCCGGCGACCGACGGGCGGGGGATTCCGGGCGCGCCGTCGGCCAGCCACACGACGAACCCCGCGACGAGGAAGGACAGTTCGAGGAGGAGGGCGAGGCCGCCGGCCGTCGAGAGCAGGTACGCCGCGTAGGCGGTCCACAGGTCCGACACGTGGAGCACGACGCCGGTGACGCCGCCGGACTCGGCGGGCACCAGCGGCCAGAGGAGGAACCCGGCGGACAGGTCCTTCCCCAGCACGACCGGGTAGACGACGTCCCCGACCAGGTGCGAGAGGTAGCCGACCACCAGGGCGCCGCGGGCCAGGCGGGCACCGAGCCACCGCTCGACCGCCCACGCCGCGAGGAACAGCGCGGCGAAGAAGAGAAGCGAGTGGCCGAGCGACCGCCCGGCCGGGAGCACGCCGACCACCCACCCGAGCGGTTTGTCGATCAGGTCGGGGAGCTGCGTGGCGACGGCGAGGACCACCGCGGCCCGGTCACCCGGGGCGCGCCCGCCGACCAGGTGCGCGGCGCCGGAGAAGAGGAGGTACCCGAAGACGAGGTGTTCCCACGGCCACATCAGCGGGCGGGAGCCACCCTGTCCACCGAACCGGCCGCGGCAGTCACCGACCCGGTGGGATCGCTGTCGGACGTCGCGTCGGCCCCCGAGTCCTCCCCGGACCCGTCGGTCACGTCCACCCAGAGGAACAGGTGACGGCTCGCGTTCGCCCCCGTCACGTCCTCGGGGAGTCGCCCGTCGTACAGGTAGTAGCTGAGCCGGAGGTCGGAACCGTCGGTCTCCGGCGTCACCGTCCGCGAGGCGTACCGCGTCTCTCCGGGCGGGACGCTGAGCCAGAACCGGTCGAGGATCCGTCGGTCGACGACGGTGGCGTCACTGCCCGAACCGCGGACGCGTTCCACCGCGACCACGACGCCGAACTCCCCGAACTCCTGCCGGTTGTTCTCGACGCTGACGGTGAGGGGGGTCGCCTCGCCCGCGGGCAGCGTCTCGGGGTAGTCGCCGGCGACCCACTCGTCGCCCTGCTCGGTGACGAGCGCGGCCTCGAACGACCGGGTCTCGGTGGGGGGCGCCGCGACGGCGTAGCCGACAACGCCCAGCGCGAGCACGACCGAGCCGACGAGCGCGAGGTTGACGCCGAGGTCGACCGGGCGGTCGCGGTCGAACGCCGACCGGACGTCGATCGCCCACACCTGCGTGGGGACGCCGAACCGCTCCTCCTCCGGGAGGCGACTGCGCCGGAGGTGGCCGACGAGCGAGCCCACCACCGCCACCGACGCGAGGACGACGAACACGGGGCGGGCGCGCAGCGGGATGCCGGCGGCGGCCAGGCCCAGCGTCGTCAGCGGGAGGAGCGCGATGCTCGCGGGGATCGAGAGGAACACGCGCTCGCGCCACCCGAGCCCCGGCCCCGTCCGCACCGAGGGACCGGCCGACCCCACGACCGACAGCCGCATCGACGGGATGTAGGGGCGCGGACGCCGGGGGAACAGCGCGGCGAGGATCGCGTATCCGGGGAGGAAAAACAGGAGTGGGATCGCGAGCGCCCCGCTGTACCCGACCACGTCGGTGAACAGGGCCAGCGCCACGAGCGAGAGGTAGACGATCGTGAGCGGGAGGTCGATTGTCGACCGGTCGTCCGCCGTCGCGGTGTTGGTGGTCATCAGTGCTGGCCGACGGCTCGCGGTTCGTGCCCACTGGCCGTCCGGCTCGGCCGGCCGGGGTCGGTCGGGAGCGCGGGCCCGCGGGTGGCAGACGAGAGCGGCTCTCGGTTCATGTGATCATCCTCTGGTTCGGCGTGGGCGGATATACGGATTGTTATCCACGGATTTCCCCGACCCCCCGGTCCCGGCGCAGTCTGCGGTAAGCCCCGAACCAGGCCGGCGCCGGTCGACGCGGCCCGACCGCGACGCCCCTACTCGACGTACCCCAGCCCCCGCAATCGCTCCTCGACCGCCTCGAAGTCCTCGTCGTCGCCCGACGCCCCCGGCCCCTCCCCGTCGGCGTCCGGCCCGTCCGGCGCGTAACGCCGCGTCCGCGGCTCCCGACCGAACGGCTCCGACGCCGGGTCGAACAGTTCCGTGAGGACCCGACCGTCGGCGCCGGCGGGGACGGGGCGGTCCATCGCGTGCAGGATCGTCGGCGCGACGTCGACGACGGACATCGCCTCCGGGCGGGCGCCGGCCGCGACGTCCGGCCCGTAGGCGAGCAGGATCCCCTCGGGGCGGTGCCCGGCCGCCTTCGTCTCGGCGTCGACGAGGACGTCGTCGGTCAGCCGGGTCTGGGTCTCGTAGCCGTCGATCCCCTTCACGACGAGGTCGGGCGACCGCGGGTCGGTCGGGAACAGCACGTCCCCGTCCGCGACGCGGAGCACGCGCTCGCCCGTCTCCGGGTCGGTTACCCTGGCGAACAGGTGCGTGAGCTCCCGCTTTAGCCCGTCGACGTCCTCGGGCGCGACGACGCCGTCTTCGAACCGGTCGGTGTCGTTGACGTACAGACACCCCGAGCCGTGGAAGAAGGCGGTGGTCCGCTCGTGGTCGACGTCGTAGATCGCGTGCTCGCCGGGGATCTGGAACGCGACCATGTCGACGAACCCCTGCGGGAGGTAGGTCACCAGTTCGTCCCGGTCGACGCCGACCTGGCCCAGCCATGACGTGACGGCGTCCTTGGTGATGCCCATCCGACCGAGGAGGTTCTGCGCGCCGTTCCTGCCCTCGCTGCGGGCGAGGTAGCCCGCCCGCTCCAGGACGGCGTCGCCGCTGACGATCGTCGAGACGGGACCGAACCCGTGATCCGAGACGACGAACAGCGTGGCGTCGCGCTCGTCGACGCGCGCCAGCACGTCGCCGAGAATCCCGTCGAGGCGCTGGTAGTGCTCGCGGAGGACGGTCTCGTCCCAGACGAGGTGCTGGAGCCGATCGGGTGCGGTGAACACGAAGAAGCCGAGTCGCCAGTCGCGGTCGAGCAGCCGCCACAGGAGGGCGGCGCGGGCGTCGACGAGGTCGGAGATGTCGGACACGATCCCGTCTAGATCGTCCGTGTACGCCGTCCAGTCGAGACCGATCCGGTAGGACGGGATCTCCTCGTGGATCTCCTCGGCCAGCGATGGGGGGTGGGTGAACCCGTCGGCGTCGACGCAGGGGGTCATCATCCCCGAGACCATCGCCCCGTCGATCTCACCGGCCGGGTAGGTCATGGGGACGTTCCCGACGACCGCGGGCGAGACCACGTCCCAGAGCGCCGGACGCCGCACGTCCTCGCTCGTATTGGTGCGGTGGGTGTACCCCTCGGTCAGGCGCCGGAACCAGTAGACGCCGTGTTTGTCGGGGCGAACGCCGGTGGCGATCGACGGCCACGCGAGCGGCGTCGACGCCGGCGTCGTGCTCGCCAGGGGGCCGGACGCGCCCTCCTCGCGCAGCCGAGCGAAGTTCGGCAGGCTCCCGTCGTCGGTCCAGCGCTCGATGAGCGACCAGGGAACGCCGTCGAAGCCGAGGACTAGCACGTCTTGGGGATGTGTGTCTACTGTCATGACTTCTAGGGACGGCTTACCGTAACGCGCGTCACACTACGACGAACACCGTCTTGAAACTACGGGCGCGCCGAGGGACGGCGGCCTTGCAAGCGCCGGGTTCGACGTAACGGAACGTTTGCGAACGCTGGCGCGCGCGTCGAACGGGCCCGCCAGCGCCCCGGCCGCCGGACCGGGCGCCGACGACCGCGGGACAGGCGGCGGGTAACAATGGTGATCCACCCCCCACCGGTAGATCAGTTCGGCCACACCGTGTGAGCTCATCATGTACCAGAATCACGCAGTCGGCGTGGTAGTGCCGGCGCACAACGAGGAGGGTTTCGTCGGAGACGTCATCGAGTCGATCCCCCCGTTCGTCGATCGCGTCTTCGTCGTCGACGACGGGTCGGAGGACGGAACGTGGGAGGAGATCCAGTCCGCCGCGGTCCGGTTGAACGGGGACGACGCCGGCGACCGGTCGACCGGCGGGACAGGCGCGGTCGACGCCCGCGGCGGGACGGACGACGGGACGCGGACGGGCGACGAGGCGGCGGCGGCAACGCACGCGACCGACACGCGCGGCGGGGCCGGCGCGACGGCCGCGTCGAGGGACGGGTCGTCGACGCGGCCCGACCTCCTGGGGAGCGACGAGCGCCGCGTCGTCCCCATCAGGCACCAGACGAACCGCGGGGTCGGCGGGGCGATCAAGACCGGCTACCGCCGCGCGCTCGACGGCGGCTGTGACGTCGTGGTCGTCATGGGCGGCGACGGCCAGATGGACCCGGACGTGCTCCCGCGGCTGATCGAACCGATCGTCGCCGGGAAGGCGGACTACGTAAAGGGGAACCGCCTGATGGACCTCACGGATCCGGGAGACATGCCGCGGTTCCGCTTCGTCGGCAACGTGCTGTTGAGCGTGCTGACGAAGATCGCCTCGGGGTACTGGGAGAGCGCGGACTCCCAGAACGGGTACACGGCGATCTCGGGAGCGGCCCTGGAGCGCGTCGACTTCGACGCGATGTACGAGGACTACGGCTACGTTAACGACCTGTTGATCCGCCTCAACGAGGCGAAACTCCGGGTCGCGGACGTGCCACAGCCCGAGAGCTACGGCGACGAGGAGAGCGGCATCGTCTACTCGGAGTACGTCCCGCGGGTCTCGTCGCTGCTCCTGCGCGGGTTTCTCCGCCGCCTGACGCGCCGGTACGTGCGCGACGAGCGGCACCCGATCGCGCTGCTCTTCCTCGGGAGCGCCGTCGGCGTCGCGGCCGGCTTGCTGGGGGCGCTCCGGCGCCTGTTCCCGGGTGGCGACCGCAGCGGCCGGTCGACCCTCGCGCTCGGGGTAGGGCTCCTCCTCGGCCTCGCTACGCTCGCCCTGGACCGCCGGCTCAACGCGGAGTACGGCGTGGACGTGGCCGAGTCGTCGGGGGGCACGCCCGCCGAGAACGGACGAGCGACGGAGAAGACGGTCGAGGTCGGGGCGGCACCCGGGGAGTAGGGGGTCGGACCGAGGCCGGATCGAGTGAGCGGATCGCGCCGGGGAGTGGCACCTCGACGGGGCGTGGCGTCGTCGGTTCGGCCGATTCGGAAGTGCGAACGACGACCGCCGAAACGACCTACACCGGTCGGCGCCCGGCCTGTTGCTGGACGTACGTCAGGGCGATCACGCCGAGAGTGAGGACGAGGACGGCGAGGTGGGGGATCCAGGTGAGGCTCGGCGCGGCGAGCAGGCCGGCGACGAACACGAACGCGCCGGTCCCGACGACGGCGTAGTAGTACCGGGTTCGGTCGACCTCCTCCGAGATGCTGCGCTTCAAGAACCGCAGCAGGTCGACGCCGTACGACCCGAGGCTGACCTCCCCGCGGCTCTTCTCGAAGTCGACCACGTCGGCGTCGGCCATCTTCGGGAGGTGACACTGGTAGAGCCCGATGTAGACGCGCTTGCGCTGCTGGGCGTTCAGCTGTTCGACCGCGATGTCGTTCTCGAAGGCGGCGATGCTCTCCGCGAGTTCGCCGATCGTGACCGTGTCTTCCTGTTGCTGGAGGTAGAGCAGCACGTACCGCCGACGCTCGTTCTTCAGGATGTCGTAGACGACGTCCAGCGGGAGCCCCTCGTCCCAGCCCAGATCGCCCTGACCCTGCAGGAACGAGAACGCCGTCTGCCCCTCGGCGTCCGCCGTCTCGACCTCGGGAGCCCCCATCGCCCCGACGACCTCGGGGCTGGGATCGACGACGGAGACGTCCCTCGTCGCTTGCGAACTGCCGCTCATCGGAGCGTTCCCCCCGTCGGTGTTCCGACTCGGTCGCGTCCGTCTCGACCGCGCGTCCGGGACGGGGGCACGCGACTAAGCACCGGCCCAGTCGCGGACGCGTCGGTCGGCGGACGGCTGTACGCTTCCCGTCGTGGCGAGTTGGTCACCACTGTCATGGTAACGTCCTGGAGGTGTTTTGCTTCCGGCCAGACACTTTGTACCCGACGCATCGTTGATATAAATAACTATGCTCTACCGATGGTGAATGCACGAGAATGGTGAAATTACCGCCGACTGTCTTTCCGTGCCGAATCGGGACAGTTCGTCGATCCGAGAGCCGCCGGGCACACGGTCATGGGCGCGGGGCGCCCGGAGCGCGGCGGCGTGACGGGGGGCGCAGGCGCTCGCCGCCGCGGCGGGCCGGCGGGTCGCCGCCGTTATAGTCACACCCTGTGGGCGTTACCCGCCTCTTTCGACGCCCTGGACCGACACGTCCGAGCGCGAACGACCGATATCGACCCGACACGTCGGGGGAACCGAACGTTCGTCGGGTGATCACCGGAACTGTCCGGCAACACATGTATAACAAAGGCCAATTTGGCCAAACAGCGCAGTCTGAGCAGCCGATCCTGTTCACCCCCGTGATCAGCCATGAATCACCACTACCTATCTCACGCCGGCGACGGCGCGTCTAGACGGCGACGCAGGTTCGCGCACCGCGGAAGCGACCGAGTCCTCCAGCGGATGGGCCGAGTCCCCCAGCTGACGGACGGCCAAGTCTCCCAGCAGACGGACGGCCGAGTCCCCCGGCGGAGGGCCAGCTGATGTGCGGTATCACGGCCGCCGCCGCGAACGGTAGCATCCTCGACGAACTCATCCACGGGATCCGAAAGCTCGAGTACCGCGGGTACGACTCGGCCGGGATCGCCACCAGCACCGGCGACGGGCTCTCCGTGGTCAAACAGGAAGGAGAGATATCACAGATGGGCGCCTCGCTGGCCGCGAACTGCCAGTCCGGCAGCGTCGGCATCGGCCACACGCGGTGGAGCACCCACGGCCCCCCGACCGACGCCAACGCCCACCCCCACACCGACTGCGAGGACCAGGTCGCGGTCGTCCACAACGGGATCATCGAGAACTACCGCGAACTCCGCGAGGAACTTCGCGAGCGCGGGCACGAGTTCACCAGCGAGACCGACACCGAGGTCGTCACCCACCTCGTCGAGGATCGCCTCGACGCGGGCGACGACCCGGAGACGGCCTTCCGGGCGGCGCTCGACGAACTGGTCGGGAGCTTCGCCATCGTGATGGTCGTCGCCGGCGACGACCGCCTGTTCGCCACGCGACGGGGGTCGCCCCTCGTCGTCGGCGTCGACGACGACCAGACGTTCCTCGCCAGCGACGTCCCGTCGTTCCTCCAGTACACCGACCGGGTCGTCTTCCTGGAGGACGGCGACGTCGTCGTCGCCCACGCGACCGACCGGCGGATCACCGACGCCGACGGGAACCCCGTCGACCGGCCGGTCGAGACGGTCGAGTGGGACTCCGAGGACGCCGACCTCGGGACCTACGACTACTACATGGAAAAGGAGATCCACGAACAGCCCGCCGCGCTGGAACAGGCGATCCAGGGGCGGATCGACGCGGAGAACGCGGACCCCGTCTTCGAGGAACTCCCGGCGTCGTGTTTCGACGACGTCTCGCGCCTCCACTTCGTGGCCTGCGGGACGTCGTTCCACGCCGCCTTCTACGCCCGACAGCTACTGAACCGGCGGGGCATCAACGCCGCCGTCACCAGGGCCGGCGAGTTCGCCAGCGCCCCGCCGCCGGTCGACGAGGAGACGCTCGTCGTGGGCGTCACCCAGAGCGGCGAGACCGCGGACACCCTGGAGTCGCTCCGCGCCGCCGCCGACGGGGGCGCCCAGACCCTCGCGGTGACGAACGTCCTCGGCTCGACGGCCGCGCGCGAGTGCGACGACGCCATCTTCATCCGGGCGGGCCCCGAGATCGGCGTCGCGGCCACGAAGACGTTCTCCTCGCAGGTGGCCACGCTCGTCCTCCTGGTCGAGCGCCTGGCCCGCGACCTCGGCGGCGACCCCCACCCCGACGTCGAGGCGCTGTTCGACGCCCTGGAACGGCTCCCCGGGCAGATCGAGCAAGTTCTCGAGAACGGAACGCACACGCGGAAGGTGGCCCAGGAGTACCTCGACCAGAACGCGTACTTCTTCGTCGGCCGGGAGCAGGGCCACCCAGTGGCGCTCGAGGGGGCGCTCAAGTTCAAGGAGATCACCTACGAGCACGCGGAGGGGTTCGCCGCGAGCCAACTCAAGCACGGCCCGCTCGCGCTCGTCACGCGCAGGACGCCCGTCGTCGCCGTGTTCTGCGGCCGTCACGACCGGAAGGTGCTGAACACCGTCCACGAGGTCCACTCGCGCGAGGCGCCCGTGATCGGCGTCTCGTCCGACGACGAGGTGGCGTCGCGGGAGGACGTCGACACCGTCCTGCCGATCCCCGAGACTCACCCGGACCTCGCGGGGATACTCGCCAACGTCCAGCTCCAGTTGCTGTCGTACCACGTGGCCCGCCTGCTCGGGCGGTCCATCGACAAACCGCGAAACCTCGCGAAGAGCGTGACAGTCGAGTGACCCGATGGTAGCGCGAGATCCCACACGTCGCACTGCCGGACGCACACCCGCCCCCGAACGGCCTCGACGGCCCGCGTTCGGTCCCTGCCAGCCGGCGCTAACCGACGGGCGGGCTCGCACCGGGGAGGGGGGCGGAGTTCCCGCCGCCGGCGACGGCGTCGACGGCGATTCATCACTGGGCAGACACTCCAGAGAGGTGAATGTTCAAGGTAACAGTCGGTGAACGTTACAAAGTCGGAGTGTATACACCAACTTGACGGCGTCGCGTGATACGCTTGCCCCGCCAACATTCCACAACGATGTCAGAATCCGACCCAGAGTGGCTCTCCCAGGACGTCATCTTCGACCTCCTCAGCAACCGCCGTCGGCGGTTCATCCTCTCGTATCTCTACGAGCACGACGAGCCGACCCCACTCATGGAGTTCGCGACGCGCATCGCGGCGTGGGAGAACAACGTCCCGGTCGACGAGGTCACAGACGACCAGCAAAAGCGGGTGTACGTCTCGATCTACCAGACACACGTCCCGAAATTGGAGGACGCCGGCGTCATCACGTACGACGCCGAGTCCGGCCTGATCGAGCTGACCGACCGGGCCGACGACCTGATCCAGTTGCTGCTGATCGACCAGCGGGACGAGCCGCCCTGGCAGCTCATCTACGTGGGCGTGACGCTCGTGGGTCTCGTGATCTACCTGCTCGGCATCGCCGGCGTGGTCCCGATCGTGATCAGCGGCTTCGTCGTCATCGGGGGCGTCCTGGGGGTCGCGCTCGGACAGTACCTCTACGAGCACCTCACGCGCGAGCGGCGGCGCCTCAACCTGACGGAACGTCGCAATGAACCGACCTGACCGCGCCCCCGACGCCGCGGCGGACGGGGCGGGGCCGAACGGCCGACCGTGCCCAACCGAAACCGGGATAGTCGCCCTGGCCGTACGGAAACCCGCGCACGGACGAGAAAGATCACGATGAACGGACAGCCGACACCAGTCAGAGCCGCCGCCTGCACGTCCAGCGCGAGGGAGCAGCCGCGCGACCGCGCCGACCGCACCTGCCGAGCGAGCGGCCACACGCGCCGGGCGAACCACCCTCCGACGACGGCACCCCCCGTCTACCATGTCTGACGAATGGGACGCGGTCGGCTTCGTGATCAGCTCCGAGTACCGCGTGCTCGTCCTCGATCGGCTCACGTCGGGCCCCGCCACCCCGTCGCGCATCGCGGAGGACACGGGGCTGGCCATCACCCACGTCTCGCGGGCGCTCCAGACGCTACGCGAGCAGTCGCTCGTCGAGTTGCTCGTCCCCGAACAGCGCAAGAAGGGGCGCATCTACGGCGCGACCGATCGCGGCGTGCAGATCTGGGAACTGATCCAGACCAAGGACCTCGTCGACTGAGGACGCGTGTACGCGCGACGCGAGCGGCGCGCCTCGGCGAGTCAGTTCCGGCCGAAGTCGCTCTGCTGGACGGCCATCGACTGCGGGGCGGAAACGGTGACGCCGTCGCCGGCGTTCGCCTCGTCCTCCCGGCCGCGCTCGGTCCCGTCCCCGTTGATGAGGTCGACCGTCGCCATGCAGTTGCCGCACCCGTACACTTCGTCCTCGTTGTTGCCGAAGACGCGGACGAACTGTTTCGTGACGTGCCCGCCACAGCTGTTGCAGTTCGGCATACACTACTCACGCGAGGGTACCGATATAACTATACAGCGCCATCCGATTCTAACTCCCTCCTAGTCCGAGTACAAGGCGCCGCCATCTGACGGTACCGACGGCGTACTCGCATCGGCCCGACACGCAGGCCCGCACAGAGCGTCGAGACATCGCCCAAGGCGTCTACGATCCACCCGCGGCCCTCGTCTGCCCGGCGCGAGACGCTGCTGCTCCCCGTCGTCGACGGTGAGCGTCAGCCACCCCCCTCGTCGACGTCCCGTAGGAAGGTATTATTCCCGCTAGGGACCGATTACGGCGGGGACGCCCCGTCAGCGGAGGGATTCGTTACACGCATAGGGCTGTAAACCCGACGGGAGTATCTAGCCGTTACCGGATCCGGTCGGACGTAAAGCATCCGTTACCCTGAATTTCGGAGGGGGAGCCCGGATCGGCGGAGGCCCGAGACGGGAGCACGCGGCTCGACGAACGAAACGGGACGTCGCTACTGCTCGCCGGGGTCGCCGGCCGCGGTGAGGGACGAGCCACCGTCGGACTGCTCTCCCCGGTCACCGTCGTCGACGAGGGTCCCGAACGGCGTGTAGTGGGCCTTCGCGTACTCGCGACCGTAGGGATGGTCGACGAGCCCCCAGTACACGAACAGCCGGTGGACGCGATAGAGGACTCGCCGTCTGAACTCCATACGTCCAGGTGGGCCGGCGGCCTGTTTGTTAGCAGGCGGTTTTGCGCGTAGGCCGTTATTAGGTTCCTAACCGTCAGCTGCCGGGCCAGTATTAATGGCGCTCGTTCCCCTTCGGCCTGTATGCGCCTCAGTCAATCGGTGAGCGAGGACGAGCGGAATCAGGACGTCGGCGTCGATCGAACCGACGAATCGTTCGGGGCCCTCGCAGGTGCGCCCGTCGCGCTCGGGGCGACTGTCGGCGGGGCGCTGCCCGTCCCCTTGCAGTTGTTCGGGGGCGACTTCCTCTCGCTGGCCATCCTGTTCTTCGTCCTGGCGATCGTCGCCGCCGTGGTCGGTGCGCGCGGCGTGGCCGGCCTGTCGATGACCATCGCGAAGTGGCTGGTGATCATCTTCCTCGTGCTGGCCGTGATCGCGCTGGTCCTCTAGCGAGCGCGATCACGCGTCCGGGCCCGGGACCCGCCGGTTACGCCGACCGGCAGACGGCCAGCAGTTCCTCGACCAGCTCGTGCGGCCGGTAGTGGACCGCCCCGCTGTCGGCGTCCCACTCGACGAGCCCCACGTCCCGGAGCTTGGGGATGTGGACGTGGTGGAGCCGCACGCGAACCACCTGCGGCCCGGGCGACGCGGTCGTGTCCACTTCTTCGAGCACCGAGTCGACCAGCTGATCGATCGTCGCGGTACCGCCCGACGCCCGGAGCCGTCGGATGATCCCCCGTCGGTACCGGTCCGCGAGCACCTCGAACGCGGCGTCGATCGACAGCTCACGTGCTTTCGCGGTCATTCCATGCCTCCGTTCGGAATCGAATCCACTCTTGTCCACCTACTCATACGCTGGTGTTACTACTATGACAAGATAATGGTGTTGGTCGACGCGCGCCGACCGGCGTCCCGGCGACGCGGGAGGAGGTCCTCGAACGTGCGGACCCAGTCCGACGGGCGCAACAGCCAGAGCGTCGCCGGCCCACACGGCTCGTTGTCCCTGGAGATATCGTACGCCACGTGAGAGATCCGGCCGGCGTAGCGCGAGGTTACCGTAGCCGGGGAGCGGAGAGCCGCCGTAGGACCGAGTTACCCGCGCTCCCGCGCCGACGAGAGCGAATTTTCGCACGCCGTAGGGATCCCCTCGCCGCTCTCTCCGACCGGGGTGACAGTCCGCCAAACGTCACCTTACCGAGCGATCGCTCGGCGTTACTCGGCGGGAAGTGTCGATCGTACTGTATAACAAAAGTAGCCGTGTGCTTACTAAGGGTCGCAATGCAACGTGATACTGCAGTGAAATCACTTGGACTCACACTCGCCGGGTTGGCCGTGCTCGGGTTCGTCCTGGGCGCGGTCCCGCTCGGCGTGGCCTCCGAACTGCCCGGGGCCACATCTGCCCCGCAGATAGGGATGGCGGACAACCCCTCCCAGGACACCGCGTACGTTCGCGTCGTACACGCCGTCCCGAACGCCGGTCCCGTCGACGTCTCCGTGAACAACGAGACCGTGGCCACGAACGTCTCGCTGGGCAACGCGAGCGAGTACGTCGACGTCGAATCCGGGGACGTGGCGGTGACGATCACCGCCGCCGGCGACGAGGAGGAGGTCGTCTACGAGGACAACGTGTCGATCTCCCCGCGGACGGTCGAGACCCTGATCGCCCGGGGCGAACTCGGTGAGGCGGAGGGGACGCCCTTCGGCGTGACCCCCGTCGTCGACAACGCGCTCGAACCCGGCGGGAACTACTCCGCACTGAGCTTCGCCCACCTCTCGCCGGACGCGCCCGCGGTGGACGTGACCGTCGAGAACGAGTCCGCCGAGAACGGGACGACCGTCCTGTTCGACAACGTCAGCTACGGCGAGATCTCCGAGTACGTCACCGTCCCCGAGGGCGACCACACGCTCCAGGTCCGGAACGCGACCGAGGACAACGACGGTGAGATCCTCTACACCACCGAGGTCGATCTCGAAGACGAGATGGCCTTCACGGCGCTGGCGGTCGGGTACACCGAGCCCCAGGACACCGAGACCGACTCCGAGTTCCAGGTCGCGCTCAACCCCGACGTGACGGTCGAGTACACCTTCCCGCAGGAGGAACTTGCTCCGTCGAACGAGACGACCACCGAGGCACCCGCGAACGGAACGATGACCGCGTCGCCGATGAACGAGACCACCGAAGCGCCGATGGACGAGACCACCGAAGCGCCGATGGACGAGACCACCGAGGCGCCGACGGATGAGACCACCGAGGCTCCGACGGACGAAACCACCACCGAGGCGCCGCTCGGTGAGGACACCACCACCGCCGAGGAGCCGACCGGCGACGAGACCACCACCGAGGAAGATCCGTTCGGCGACGAGACCACCACCGAAGCGCCGACCGGCGACGAGACCACGACAACCGCCGAGACGTAAGCCACGACAACCGCCGAGACGTAAGCGGTGACGCGACGGCGCCGCGTCGCCCCTGAGGGCAGCGCTACCGACCGAGACTGACGCCGCGGCGCGGCCGCCGCGGAACAGTTTCTTCCCGTCACCGGGTCCGGGTCCCGAACCCGCCGCAGGGACGACCGATCCGCGGGACGCCTTCGGATCCGTCACGCGCCGATCCCCCGGACGTGTCCGAACTGGTCAGCGATATTGACTGTCGGTTGTACTTTACAGTCATACCGATGTAATTGTTTCCGTCGACGCCGGGGGCGACGGGCGCACCGAGGTCGTCCCCCTGCTCCGACGCCAGCCGGCGACGCGGGCGGCTGCCGCGCCGTCCCTAGTTTTTTGCCCGGGCCAGCCGTCCGGTAGTCATGGACATCGGAGTCTTGACCGTGCCGCTCGGTGGCGAGCCCCTGGAGCGCGCACTGGAGTACCTCTCGGGGATCGGCGTCGGCGCCGTGGAACTCGGCTGCGGCGGGTTCCCCGGGGACGCCCACCTCTCCCGGGACGCCCACCTGGACGACGAGGACGCCCAGGAAGAGCTGCTGGATCTCGTCGCCGAGTACGACCTGCGGATCAGCGCGCTCGCGACGCACAACAACCCGCTCCACCCCGACGACGAGCGCGCCGAGCGGGCGCAAACCGAGGTGCGGGAAGCCGTCCGCCTCGCCGACCAGCTCGGCGTCGACACCGTCACGACCTTCTCCGGGTTGCCCGCGGGGAGCCCCGCGGGGGAGGTCCCGAACTGGGTCACGGCGCCGTGGCCGGGCGAACACGCCGACGCCCTGGAGTACCAGTGGGAGGAGGTCGCCGTCCCCGTCTGGGGCGACCTCGCCGACCACGCCGCCGACCACGACGTCGACGTCGCCATCGAGATGCACCCCAACATGCTCGTCTACGAGCCGACGAGCCTGTTGCGCCTGCGGGAGGCGACCAACGAGCGCGTCGGGGCGAACTTCGACCCCTCGCACCTCTACTGGCAGGGGATCGACGTGACCGAGGCGATCCGCGTCCTCGGCGCAGAGGACGCCGTCCACCACGTCCACGCGAAGGACACGAAACTGTACGAGCACAACGCGCGGGTGAAGGGCTACCTCGACACGGCGCCGTACACGGACGAGCCGAACCGCTCGTGGCTGTTCCGGTCGATCGGGTACGGCCACGGGGAGGCCCACTGGAAGGACGTCGTCTCGACGCTCCGGATGGTCGGCTACGAGGGCGCGCTCTCGATCGAACACGAGGACTCGCTCACGTCCGCCTCCGAGGGCCTGGAGAAGGCCGTCGACGTCCTCGGGCGGGCCGTCTTCGAGACGCGCCCGGGCGACGCCTACTGGGCCTGACCGACCGCGGGACGGCCGGGTCCGCCGCCGGACCCGTCGAGACGCTCGCTCCCGCGTCGGCGGACGGTCCGCGTTCGGGGTGTCAGAATATCTAGGTGACTGGGGCACGCGCCGCCCACCGGCGCTCGCGTGGTTTATCGTTGGACTGGCTCGACGACTCGCCGTCCGGCTCGCGCCCGCACTCGATATCGTTTAGACGGCAGACACGACGCGTTCGGTAGGGTAGCACACCGATTTCGTCTCCCCCTATCCGACGACTCGCCACAGAAACGGCCTGTAAGAAATAACGTCGACGGTCGGTCGGAACCGGGCCATCGATGGCCGGTGTGTCGGGACGCGGCGGTCGCAGCCAACCCCGACGGGGCTCCGCACCTGGGGCGAAGCGCGTCGCCGAGGCGGCCGGCGAGAGGGACGCACGGTTCCATCGACGGAACGGCTATGCTCGCGGGCCTCGTCGGGGCGGTATGGAACCGGCGAGCCCCCCGGGGAACGTGTACGCGGAGACGCTCGCGGTCTTCGAGCGGCTGGACGACCGCTCCGAACCGCTCACGACGCCGGAGGTGGCGGACGCGCTCGGGTCGGCCCGACGGACGGTGTACAAGCGGCTGGATCGACTCGCCGAACGGGGGGCCCTGCGGACGAAGAAGGTCGGCGCCAACGCCCGGGTGTGGTGGCGGTCGGCGGGCGTCGGGGAGCGCACGGCGGTCGGCGACACCGGTGCGGACCCCGTCGAGTCCAGGGAGACCGGGCTCGCGGTCGACGTCAGGGAGGTGCTGGAGCGGATCACCGACGGGTTCTACGGCCTCGACGAGGAGTACCGATTCACCTACGTGAACGGCCACGCCGAGGCGCTCCTCGACGTCGAGGGGGCCGCGGTGCTGGGGCGGCCGATCGACGAGGAACTCCCGCTGACCGCCGACTTCGAGGCCGCCCTCCGCCGGGCGCACGAGTCCCAGGAAGCGGTGTTCCTGGAGGACTACTACGAGCCCCTGGACGCGTGGTACGTCAACGCCGTCTACCCGTCGGCGAGCGGCCTCTCCGTCTACTTCCGCGACGTCACCGACCGGAAACGGCTGGAGCGGGAACTCCGCGTCGAGCGGGACCACTTCCGGGTCGCCCTGGAGAACTCGCCGCTCACCACGTTCCGCCTCGACACCGACCTGCGGTACACCTGGATCGCGAACGCCCACGGCGACTTCGACCCCAGGGCCGTGCTCGGGAAGCGAGACGACGAACTGCTCCCGCCCGAGGCCGCCGAGACGGTCATGGCCCCGAAGCGCGCGGCGCTCGAAGCGGGCGAACGCGTCCGCGAGGAGGTCACCTGCGATCTGCCGAGCGGGCGGGTGACCTACGATCTCACGATCGAACCCCTCCGCGACGAGGCCGGCGAGGTCGTCGGTCTCACCGCCGCCTCGCTCGACGTCACGGATCGCCGGGATCGCGAGCGGAAACTGGCGGAGTCCGAGCGCCGCTACGGGACGCTCGTCGAAAACTTCCCGAACGGGATCGTCACGCTGTTCGACGAGGACCTCCGCTATCTCATCGCCGGCGGGCAACTGTACGACAAACTGGATCGCTCGCCCGACGACGCGGTGGGACAGACGCTCTTCCAGCGCGGGACGCCCGAGGAGATAGCAGAACTGGAGCCGCGCTACAGGGCCGCCCTCGACGGGACGTCGTCGTCGTTCGAGATGGAGTTCGACGGGCGGACGCTCCAGTTCCGGGTCGTCCCCGTGCGCGACGAGGACGGGACGGTGGTCGCCGGGATGGCGATGTCCCAGGACGTCACGCACCGCGTCGCGCGCGAGCAGGTCCTCGCGCGGTTCGAGAAGGCGGTCGAGGCGTCCGGCCACGCGATCTACATGACCACGCACGAGGGACGGATCACCTACGTGAACCCCCGGTTCGAGGCGTTGACCGGCTATTCGTCGGCGGAAGTGATCGGCGAGCACCCGCGGATCCTGCGGGCCGAAGACCCCCCCGAGCGGTACTACCGGCGGCTCTGGAAGACGGTGCGGGGCGGCGACGTCTGGGAGGAGGAGGTCGTCGACCGGCGCAAGAACGGCGACGGCTACTACGCCGAGCGAACGATCGCCCCGGTCGTCGCCGAGGACGGGACGATCGAGCAGTTGATCGGCGTACAGCGGGACGTCACGGAGCGGCGGAAGCGCGAGGAGGAACTGGCCGCCCTCGACCGACTCAATCGGATCGTCCGGGGCGTCACGCACCTCCTCATCGAGTCCTCGACCCGCGAGGAGGTCGAGCGGGCGGTCTGCGACCGCCTCGCCGACGGGGAGTCGTACGCGGCCGCCTGGATCGGGCACCTGGACCGTCGCGGCGAGCACGTCGTCCCCCACGCCCCGGACCCCGACGCGGCCGTCCCGCCGGTGGCGCTCTCGGACGACGGGGCGGGGTCGACGACGGCCGCGGCCATCGCGGCGGCGGTTCGGACGGGCGACCTCCAGGTGACGACCGACTGCGGAGCCGACCCGGTGTTCGCCCGGCTGGTCGGCGGCGCCACCCCGCCGTCGCGGGCCGTCGTCCCGATCGCCTACGAGGGGCGGGTGTACGGCGTGCTGAGCGTGTACGCGACCCGGGAGTGCGCCTTCGACGAGACCGAGCGACGCATCGTCGGACAACTCGGCGCCGTCGTCGGCCACGCCATCACGTCGATCGAGCGAAAGCGGGCCCTGCTCGAAGACCGCGTCCAGGAGATCACGTTCCGGGCGGCGGCGCTCGGCCGGCGGTTCGTCGCCGCGCTCGGCGAGGACGCGCTCGGCATCTCGATCGAAAAGGCGATCCCGCTCGCCGACGGCGAGACCATCACCTACTACTCCCTCGACGGGGCGGACCCGGAGGCGTTCGTCGCGGTCGTCGAGCGCCTCCGCGACGACGCGCGGGGCCACGTCGTCGAACGGGCGGGCGACCGGTCCCGGGTCGAGATCAGGACGACCGGGCCGACGCTCGCCTCGCGACTCGCCTCGCACAACGCGTGGCTGGTCGAGTCGACGGTTCGGGACGGCGAGTGTCGGATCGTCGTCCAGGTCCCGCACGAGTCGGACCACCGCGCCGTCGTCGACCTCGTGCGGGCCGTCTATCCCGACGCGGAACTCGCCTCCCAGACCGAAGTCGTGCGGGAGCAACCGGGGCTGCACGACGTCTTCTCCGACCTCGAAGAGCGGTTGACCGAGCGACAGCGCACGGCGCTCGAGGTGGGGTACTACTCCGGCTACTTCGACTGGCCACGGGGAGTCACCGCCGAGGAACTCGCCGAGCGACTGGGCGTGACCCCGCCGACGGTCCACCACCACCTCCGCCACGGCGAGGGGAAACTGGTGGCCGCGTTCTTCGACGCCGAGCCCGCTCGGACCCTCGACTCTAACTGATTCGAAGACCCGTTTATGCTCCCTCTCGTCCTGGGACGCCCATGAACGGGCACGCTTCCGCCGCGCCGCACAGAGACGTCGAATCGGACGGGATCACGCGCGTCTTCTCCTGTCTCGCGGACGCCGCCGACCGCCGCACCCTCGGGAGGCTGTACGAGCGAGCGCCGGACGGGATGACCCTGCGGGACCTCGCGGTCGCCCTCGCCGCCGACGCGGCGATCCCGACCGCCGACCGGGAGGACGCGGCCGTCGACCGCCGCCAAGTGACGCTCCACCACCGCACGCTGCCGAAGCTCGACGCCGCGGGGTTGATCGACCGGGACCGGGGACGGGGGACGATCTCGCTCGCCGACCACCCGGCGTTCGGGGACGACGGGATCGTGGCCGCGATCACCGGGGAGGCGGTGGCCGACGCGGACTCGCTCGACTCGCTGTTCGGCGCACTCGCCGCCCCCAGTCGCCGGACGATCCTCGACGCGCTCAGCCACCAGCTCGGGCCGATCCACGTCGAGACGCTGGCGCGGGAACTCATCGCACGGGAACGGGGCGCGGAGGACCCCGACGGCTCCCCGACGGACGCGCGACGGACGCTGATCGGCCTCCACCACACCCACCTCCCCACCCTCGCGGCGGCCGGGTTGATCGACTACGACACCGAACGGGGGACGGTCGCCTACCGGGGCCACCCGGAGCTCCGCGTCCCGTGGATGCACTCCGTCTTCGAACCGGCGTTCGACGGGAGCGTCGTGGACGGTCCCCCGTCGGCTGAGACGGGCACGATCCGCGGGCGCGAGCCGGTCGTCTCGTTCGGCCAGTCGCTGTTCGAACGCGCCGAGCGGGAGCTGTTTTGCATGGTCACGCAGTCGGACCTGATCGAGGCCGGGTGTCTGGCCCGCCTCCGGGACGCCGCCGACCGGGGCGTGGCCGTCTACCTGGGGACCCGCGACGAGGCGGTTCGGGAGTTCGTCCGCGAGCACGCCCCCGCGGTCGTCCTCTGGGAGCCGGAGCGGAACTGGCTGAACCTCCCGGTCGCCGGCAACAACGTCGGCCGGCTGGTGCTGGCCGACCGGGAGGCCGTCCTGCTCGGGACGCTCCGCGAAGCGACGGGGGGCGACGAGCCCCGCGAACAGGCGATCGTCGGCGAGGGGGCGGACAACGTGCTCGCCGTCACGGTCACGCAGCTCCTGCGACCGTACCTCGACCGGGTCGACGCCGCGTCCCCGGACGTCGAATCTCACCGCCCCTTCTGAACGCCGGCCGGTGCGAGTGGGACGGACGCGGGGTCACGCCTGCGAGGCCGACGACGAGAGCACGGCGTCGAACACCTTCCCCTCGACCTTCCGGAGGTGCTGGTGGAACGTCGGCGACGAGATGTCGAGCAGGTCGGCCACCTCGTCGCCAGAGGCGTCGCGCGGCCACTCGAAGAAGCCCGCGTGGAAGGCGGTCTCGAGGACGGTCTGCTGGCGCGCCGTGAGTTCGGAGAGCAACTCCGGCGCCGTGGGATCGTGGCTGGCGTCGACCGTGCGCTGCCGGTGTTTCAGCAGGTTCACGTCCGGGTACGCCTCCCGCATCGCGCCGATCACCCGCCGGACGTCCGCCCCGGGCGACAGGTGGACCCGCAGCCGATAGTCGCCGTCTTCGATGACGGCCTCGGGCACCGATCCGCCGAGCGAGGCGATGACCGACAGCACCGGCGGCTCGGAGACCCGCAACTCGAAGCGGACGTCGTCGCCGTTCCCGCGGAAGGTCACGGAGTCGTAGAAGGGGATCTGGGACACCATCGCCTCCACGACGTCGCCGCCGGCCTGACTCGTCCGCCCGAAGATCAGGAAGTCGTCCCCCCCGACCGGGACCGTCTGCTCCAGGCGAACTGGTCCGGTCGTGCCGACGTCCAGGCCGAGCGACCCGAAGACGTCCTCGATGTGGAACTCCAGTTCGACGACCTCGTCGGACAGGAGCGCGCGCTTGCGCTCGACGGCCGAGATCGCCTGGCCGACGACCTCGCCGAGCTGCCCGATCACCTCGCGAACGGGGCCGTCGAAGGTGCCGGGATGGGGCGAGTAGATGCCGAGCAGCCCGTAGAGGATGTCGTCGTGGACCAGCGGGATCGCGGCCGAGGAGCGGTACCCGTACCGCTCGGCCTGCTCGCGCCACGGCTCGAAGGCGGGATCGCGCAGGACGTCGTCGGTGACCTGGATCTCCTGGGTCCGAACGGCTCTCCCGCCGGGCCCCTGTCCCAGGGGATCGTCTCGATCCGCGGAGACGGTGACCTCCTCCAGGTACCCGTCGACGCCCGCCTCGTACCGCGGTCGCAGGATCTGTGACTCGCCCTGGACGTCGCAGATCCAGGCGAACGCGTACGAGTCGGTCTCTGCGAGGCGGTCGCAGACCGTCTCCTCGATCTCCTCGCGGGTCGACTGCTCGATCACCTCGCTGATGATGTCGCGGACCACGTCGTTGAAGTCGGTGAGCGCCGCCAGATGCTCGCGCTGGCGTTCGAGTTCGCGCTCGCGCTCGACGCGGTCGGTCACGTCCTGGGACATCGCCATCCCGGCGACGACGTCCCCGTCGTCGTCGGTGACGGGGAGCGTCCAGAACTGGAGCGTCCGGCCGCCGTACTCGGCCTCGAAGGTGCGGCGCTCGCCGTCCAGGGCCGCCCGGTAGTTCGGCTCCAGGATCTCCAGTTGCTCGGCCGTGCTGACGTCCGAGAGCGACTTCCCGACCATCTCCGCCGGCGAGATGTCGTAGACGTCGTAGAGTTCGCCGCCCGCGATCAGACAGCGGAGGTCCTCGTCGAACAGCGTGACGATCCCGTTCGGGAAGTTGTCCACGAGCGTCTGGTAGCGCTGCTGGGACTCCGCGAGCGCGCGCTGGGCCTCGACGCGGTCGGTCACGTCGCGGACGACCCCGATGCGGCGGTGGGACTCGGCCCCGCCCATCAGCGCGAAGGTGGCCTCGCCGTACCACGTCTCGCCGTCCGGGCGCGTGAGTTCCGCCTCCAGGGTCGCCGTCGTCCGCTCGCCGGACACGAGTTCGTCTTCGAGGCGCTGGGCCTCGCCCCCGACGTCGCTGTCGATGATCGTCGAGACGTGCGAGCCGAGGAGTTCCTGGCGCGAGTAGCCGGTCAGCTCCACGTACGCCTCGTTGACCTGCGTGAAGTACTCATCCTCGTCGACGACGTAGATCCCGTCGTGGACGGTCTCCACGATGGCCTCGTACCGTTCGAGTTCCTGCTTTCGCTGCCGCCGCTCGGTGACGTCCCGGAAGTACACCGACAGGCCGGTCTCCGAGGGGTAGGCGCTCACCTCGAACCAGGCGCCCAGGGGCGGATAGTACTCGACGAACGTCACCGGCTCCTGGGTCTCGGCCGCCCGCTTGTACTCCTCGGCGAAGGTCGACTCCTCGGCCGCGGGGAACTCCTCCCAGAAGTTCTCCTGCAGGAGTTCGCCGCGCGAGCGGTCGAGGAGGGTCGCCGCGTGATCGTTGACGTAGGTGACCCGCCAGTCGGTGTCGAGCGCGAAGAACGCGTCGTCGACCCGGCTGAACACCTCGGCGAGTTCCGATTCGAGCGCGTCGCGTTCGCGCGCCAGCGCCCGCTCCTTTCGCTTGAGTTCGGTGACGTCCTTGCCGGTGACGACGATTCGGTCCAGGTCGCCCTCGTCGTCGAACAGCGGGGCGGCGTTGAGGTGCACCCACCGCCGCTCGCCGTCGGGGGTGTCGTGCTGGATGAGCTGCCCCGTGACCGGTTCGCCCGTCTCGGCCACGCGCCCCATCGGGTGGTCGGCGACGTCGAGCGGATTTCCGTCGGGGTCGTACATGTCGAAGTCGGCCAGGTCGTAGTCGTCGATCTCGTCGTCGTCGATGCCGACGTGGGACTGCGAGCGGGTGGTGACCCGCTCCATCGTGCCGTCGGGGCGGAAGACGGCGAGTCGCATGGGCGCGATGTCCAGCAGCCGTTCGTTCAGGTCGCGCTCGCGCCGGAGCTGTTGCTCGCGTTCGCGCCGCTCGGTCATGTTGCGAGTCACCTTCGTGTACCCCCGGAGGGCGCCGTCGTCGTCGCGGATCGCCGTGAGCGTGACGTTCGCCCAGAAGCGGTCGCCGTCCGAGTCCACGCGCCAGCCCTCGTCCTGGACGGACCCCTTCTCGGCGGCGATCCGGAGGTTGCGCTCGGGGACGCCCGCCTCGCGGTCCTCGTCGGTGTAGAACGTCGAGAAGTGCTCGCCGACGATCTCGCCGGTGTCGTACCCCTTGATGCGCTCGGCGCCGGGATTCCACGTCTGGACGTGCCCGTCGGGGTCCAGCAGGAAGATGGCGTACTCCTCGGTCGCGTCGACCAGCGACCGGAACTGCTGCTCGCGCTGGGCGAGCGCCCGCCGCGACCGGACCTGCTCGGTCACCTCGGTGACCACCCCCTCCAGGACGGGGGCCGACGCGTCGCCCGTCGGCGCCCGCCCCCGGTCGCGGACCCACCGGACCTCGCCGTCGGCGGTCAGGATGCGGTACTCCAGTTCGAACTCGGCGTCCGCGGCCAGCTGGTCGCGCCGCTCCTTCCGGACGTGAAAGCGATCACCGGGGTGGACGACGTCCCGGTCCCACGAGACGTCCCCCGCTTCGAGTTCCACGGGATCGTAGCCGCTGAGGTCCGCGACGGCCCGGCTGACGTACGCGAACCCCTCGCCCGGCTCGTCGGGGCGGCGGTACACCGCCCCCGGGACGTTGCGGACCAGCCGGGCGACCCCGCCGTCGTCGGTGCGGAGGCTCCCCTGGCCGGCGGGCCGCGGCCGCCACCAGATGCGCGCGTTGGCGCCGACCTTCTTGGTCTCCAGCAGTCCCTCGTCGGCGAGATCGTCGAGTCGGGCGTACGTGCTTCGGCGACCGAGGTCGAGTTCGGCGGCCACCTCCGGCGTCGAGAGCGCCACCGCCCGCTCGTCGAACACTCGCAGCGTCTCCCTGAGGCGCGGCGTCAAGGTGCCGGCAGTCATGGGGCTGTAAACATTTCCCTTGCATTTGTAACTTCCGTCGATGGAGTCCAATAGTCGCGTGCGAGAGACTCTACGGATTTTGCGACAATCGAGCGCGGCCGGAGATAGGTCGTCCGACAGAGGTCGGATCGCCCGGTCTGGGGCGCGATTGGACCTAACATGTTATGGAACGCGTTTACGGGGTGTTGGTCCCCTTCTGCATACACACCGGCACAACGGTGTCCCTAACACCACCATGTCCCAGACAACGTTCAGCGTAACCGAGGAATACCCGGCGACCACGCGGCTGACGTCGAGCGACCGTCACCGGCTGCTGCAGGAGGATCGACGGCGGCTAGCACTGGAGGTTCTCGCCGAGAAGCGCGGGCCGACGGACCTGACCGGCCTGGCCAGCGACGTCGCCGCCCGCGAAGGCGCCGTCGACGACGAGACTCGAAAACAGATAGAGATCGCGCTCCACCACGTCCACCTCCCGAAGCTGGCGGAGTGCGACGTCATCGACTACGACCCGGACACCCACCAGATCTACCGCTGACGGCCGTCGCTGACTGAGCGGTGCCCGGTGACACCTTCTCGACCCGTCGTTTCGACCCGGCCCGCCGTTCGGCACGACACGGCCCTCGACGCACTCGACACGGCACGTCCAGAGCCTCTTGTTCGTACTCTTATATTAACAGCACAGACCGTACGGTCGATACCCCTTATTATATAGCCAGTATCCAGAGCGGAGACTCGATGACCGGAGCGATTACTTCGAGAACGGGCACCGTGAACTGAGGCTCGGCTTATTACGAACGGGAGACGGTTAAAAATTAGGTTGATCGAACCGCTGCTCGCGTTCCGCGACCGCGGTCGTCTCCGCGTTCTGAGGTGTGGAAGAGAGGAAGGGCGCCCCGGTCGGGCCCAGTCGTCCGACGCACGAATCGGCGGGTGGTGCGAGGTGGCCGCCCGACCCAGGGGCCTTACTGCGTGATCCGGTGGGCATCCCGGTCGTACGCCAGGACGCCCAGGTCGTCCATGAGGGGTAAGTGACAGTGGTGGAGCGAGATCTCGACCCGCGTCAGCGACGACTCGTCAGGTGCGCCGGCGTCGGACTCGCGCCGCGCGACGTCCATCGCCAGGGCGGACAGCGAGACGGGCGTCGACCGGGTACGGAGCACGTCGAGGACGATGCGTCGCCGTTCGTCTCCGAGCAGCCGGTGACGCTCGCTCTCGGTCAGGTCGGTCGATACCGTCTTCGCGGACGCGATGTCGTATGATGTCTGGGACATGGGTTGTGCAAGTCAGCCCGTGGCTGCCTCTGATACATTCCAAACACTCCACCCCGTTAAGGGATCTCTATAATCACATAGGCCGCGAAACCGGCCGCTACCGAGAACGTTCACGCAGGCACGGACGTTTCGGGGGATCCGCTCGCGAAACGAAGTTACCGACACGTCGAGGTCCCTCACAGGGGAGTTCCATCGACGGAAGGTTGATGGGGAAGCGTCGTGGTAAAGGAGATAATGAAGCGTGAATCGCTCACCGACCGACTCCGGGAGACAGTTCGCCTTTTCGACGCGGCAGAGGGCCCCCTGACGACCCCCGAGGTTGCGGATCGGCTCGACCTCGGACGACGGACGGCGTATGGTCGGCTGGAGCGGCTCGTCGACCAGGGCTTCCTCGACACGAAGAAGGTCGGCGCGAACGCGCGCGTCTGGTGGCGCCACGGCGCGTTCGACGCCCGGGACCCGGATCGCGTGGCCACGCACGAACAGGAGTTCCACTCGCTCGTGGAGGCAACCGAGGAGTACGCCATCTTCCTGCTGGACCCCGACGGGCACGTCCAGACGTGGAATCCCGGCGCCGAGCGCATCAAGGGGTACGACACCGGCGAGATCGTCGGCGAGCACTTCTCGACGTTCTACACCGACGAAGATCGCGAGGCGGGCGTCCCCGAGCGCAACCTGCGCGTCGCCACCGAGGAGGGATCCGTCCAGGACGAGGGCTGGCGCGTGCGCGCCGACGGTACCCTGTTCTGGGCGAACGTCACGATCACCGCCCTCCGCGACGACGACGGCGCCCTCCAGGGGTACGCGAAGGTCACCCGCGACATGACCGAGCGCCGGGAGTACGAGCAACGACTCCGCGAGGAGAAGGCGTTCGTCCAGAGCCTGCTGAACAGCCAGCGGGACGTCTTCTACGCGTTCGACAGAGACGGGAACATCCTCCGGTGGAACGACCGCGTCGAGGAGGTGACGGGGTACGCGGAGGCGGAGATCGAGACGATGCACGCGCTGGAGTTCATCGCCGACGAGGCGGCCGAGGAGGCCGCGACGGTCATCTCCCGGATCGTCGAGGAGGGAAAGACGATGGTCCACGAGTTCCCGCTGGAGACCGCCGACGGGGAGACGCTCCCCTACGAGTTCACCGGCGGGCCCATCACCGACGACGACGGCGACATCGTCGGGTTCACCGGCGTCGGACGCGACATCCGCGACCGGAAGGCGAGGGAGGAGCGACTGCAGCGACAGCACGACGAACTGCTCGCGGAACTCGACGACGTCTTCACCCGCATCGACGACGCGTTCTTCGCGGTCGATCCCGACTGGCGGTTCACCCACGTCAACGAGCGCACCGAGGACCTGCTCGACGTCGACGCGTCCACGGTGGTCGGCTCGTCCCTCTGGGAGGAGTTCCCCGCGGCCGAGGAGTCGACCTTCGGCGAGGAGTACCGTCGGGCGATGGAGACCCAGGTGCCGACGGAGTTCGAGGCGTACTACGACCCACTCGACGCCTGGTTCGAGGTGAGTGCCTACCCCTCGGAGACCGGCCTATCGGTGTACTTCCGGGACGTCACCGAGCGCAAGGAGCGCGAGTGGGAACTCGAACTGTACGAGACCATCTTCGAGACGGTCGAAGACGGCGTGTACGTGCTCGACGAGGACTTCCGCTTCGTTCGGGTGAACGACGCCTACGTCGAGATGACCGGCTACTCGCGCGAGGAACTCCTCGGCTCGCACTCCACGCTCGTCGTCTCCGAGGAGGTGTCGGCCGAGTCCTTCGAGAAGACGATGGAACTGGCCGGGGGCGACGGCGGGAGCGCCGTCATCGAGGCCGACATCAACCGCGCGGACGGCACCACGCTGCGCGCCGAGAGCCGCTTTACCGCCCTCCCCTCCGACGAGGGGCAAGCACAGAAGGTCGGCATCGTCCGCGACGTCAGCGAGCGCGTGGCCCGCGAGCGGGAACTCGAACAGTACGAGCGGATGGTCGAAACGGTCGGCGACGGCATCTACGTCCTCGACGAGGACGCCCGGTTCGTCGCGGTGAACTCCGCGCTGTGCGAGTTGACCGGCTACTCGCGCGAGGAACTCCTCGGCGCCCACGCCACCCTCGTGACCGACGAGGAGAACGTCGAGGTAGGCGACCGCCTCGTCCGCGAGTTCGACGCCGACGACACCGGGGTCGTCCGGGTCGAGGAGACCGTCCGGACCAAGGCGGGCGAGACGGTGCCCGTCGAGAACCGGATTGGGCGGTTCGACTTCGACGGGGCGGGCACGGGTCGCATCGGCGCCGTCCGCGACATCACCGAGCCCAAGGAACGCGAGCGCGAACTGGAGACCCGGATCCGCCAGCAGGAGGTGGTCAGCGAACTCGGCCAGCGCGCCCTCGAGAGCTCCGACCTCGACGCGCTGTTCGCCGAGGCGAGCGAGATCGTCGCGGAGACGCTGGACAACGACTACTGCAAGGTGCTCGACCTCGACCCGGACGCCGAGGAACTGCTGTTGCGCCAGGGCGTCGGCTGGCACGACGGGATCGTCGGCGAGGCGACCGTCTCGTCGGTCGAGGACGACTCGCAGGCGGCCTACACGCTGTCGGTGCGGGAGCCGGTCGTCGTCTCCGACCTCGACTCGGAGTCGCGCTTCGGCGGCCCGGACCTCCTCCGGGATCACGACGTCCGGGGCGGCATCAGCACGATCATCGGCTCGCCCGACGACCCGTGGGGCATCCTCGGCACGCACGACACCGACCCCAAGGATTTCTCCGAGCACGACGCGACGTTCGTCCAGTCGGTCGCGAACATCCTCGCCTCCGCCATCGAGCGCGCCGACCACGAGCGGGAGCTGGTCGCCCAGCGCGAGCGGATCGCCGCCCTGAACAACGTCAACGACGTGGTCCGCGGCATCACGAGCGCGGTGATCGACCAGTCCACCCGCGAGGAGATCGAACGGACGGTCTGCGACCGCCTCGCGGAGACCGACTCCTACGCGTTCGCCTGGATCGGCGACGTCGACACGTCGTCGCAGACGGTGTCGCTGCGGGCGGAAGCGGGCGTCGAGGGCTACCTCGACGACGTCGTCATCTCGGTCGATCCCGACGACGAACGAAGTCGGGGACCGACGGGCAGGGCGTTCATCACCCGGGAGGTCCAGACGGCGCGCGACGCCCAGAGCGACGCCCACTACGAGCCGTGGCGGGATCTCCCCGACGAGTACGGCTTCCGCGCGTCCGCGGCCATCCCGATCGTCCACGAGAACACGATCTACGGCGTGCTGAACGTGTACACCGACCGACTCGCCGCCTTCGAAGGCGAGGAGCGGGAGGTGATCGGGCAGCTCGGCGAGATCGTCGGGCACGCCATCGCCGCCGCCGAACGCAAGCGCGCGCTCCTCTCCGACGAGGTCGTCGAACTGGAGTTCCGCATCGAGAACGTCCTCGACGCGATCGGCGTCGAGGGTACGGCCGACTGCACCATCGAGCTGGAACACGCGGTGCCGATCCAGGGCGACGAGTTCCTGCTGTTCGGGCGGACGACCCCGTCGGGCGTCGACGTGGTACAGCGGATGGTAAACGACATTCCGTTCTACCGGGACGTGACGTTCTACGACGAGGACGGCGAGAGGGAGGCTGACGCCGAGGGCGACGAGTGGATCCGCTTCGACCTGGGCGTCTCGGACCCCCCGGTGCTGTCGCTCGTCGCCTCGCTCGGCGGCTCCGTCGAGGAGGCCACCATCGAAGACGGCGACTACCGGCTGCGCGTGCACCTCTCGCCGAGCGCCGACGTCGGGCGGCTGATGGACAAGATGCGGGAGACCTACCCGAGCGCGTCGCTCCAGCGACGACAGCAACTGACGGTCAGCCGCGACGGGCGGAACGTCGGGACGGGCGCCGTCTTCGAGGACCTCACCGAGCGCCAGCGAACCGCCCTCGAAACCGCCTACCACGCCGGCTTCTTCGAGTGGCCCCGCGGCGCGTCCGGGGAGGACCTCGCCGACCGCCTGGGGATCGCCCCCCCGACGTTCCACCAGCACCTCCGGAAGGCCGAGCGGAAAGTGTTCGACTCGGTGTTCGCGGCCTCGCCGGCCCGTCCGGCCGAGGGCGCCCGCCCGAGCCCACGATGATCGGATCGGAGGTGCGGGGCGGGGTCGGCGGGCGGCCGGTCGGGATCGATCCGGCCGCGACCTCGGAAGGTATATCTACTGCTGTGCTGACGCGGGGTACATCGGAGAGACGGGCGGTCTACCCCATCAATGACTGCAAAACGTCCGAAATCAGGTGGCGATCCGACCGGGGTCGCCAGATGTAGCGCGTGCGGGAACGTCTATCCGGCCCAGGAACTCGGAAGCGGACACTGCCGTCCGATCGGGACCGACGGCTCCTGCGCCTGCGGGAACGAGGAGTTCGACTTCGTCGACTGAAACGGCGCAGACGAGCCCGCGAGGCCGCCCCTCGGCTCGGGGAGGCCGTTCGGAGGACGCGACGTCCGGAGTCAGCGGCCGTCAGCGGTCCTCTCGCCACAGCTCCCTGGCCCGGTCCCGGAGCATGGCGGGGAGGTGCTCGGGCCCGAGCGCCTCCTCGTCGGGGTCGGCTTCGGTCTCGAACCCGGGCTCCTCCGCGGGCGGGCCGCCGCGCTCCTGGGGCGCGCCGTGGGCGTAGAGGCTCTCCTCGTGTTCGTACCGCCACATGTGCATCATCCAGGGCGTCCGGCAGGGAACGTCGAGGTCGCCGTGAGAGGCCTTCCGGTACTGCCACCAGGCGTACCGTCCGGGGAGCCCGACGTGCGCGTGCCACGGGGTGCACGCGCGGTCGGCGTCGTCCGCGTACATCGTCGGCGGTGGATCCCGCCGTTCGCCGTCGGCGGTCGCGACGAACATCACCCCGATGGGCCGCCAGTACGCGTGGTCGACGAGGATCGACTCGGGCCGGTCGGCGTCGACGACGGAGTCGTCGCCCAGGAACTCCGGGTTGAGCCAGTGCGACCAGGTCCCGTCGGCGAAGAAGTCGAAGTACGGGACGAACCCCGCGTCGATCAGCGACCCCACCGTGGGGAAGTTCGACTCCAGGGACGCCCGCACCTCCTCCTGGAGCGCCCGGGTCGCCGGCGCGTCGTCGGCGCAGACCTCGTGGACGGAGTCGTCGTAGTGGACCATCTCCGGGCGGACAGTCGACTCGGGACACTCGTCGGTTCGGTCGCCCGACCCGCCGGTGGAATCGCCCGACCCGTCGGCGGCGGCCGCACCCGTCGCCAGTCCGGCGACGCCGACGGTGCCGCTCAGCCCCTGGAGCACCCGCCGCCGCGTCAGACGGTCGCCGTCCGGTCGGGTCATCGTCGCCCCACGGCGGTCGCTGCCGCGGGTCGCCCCGTCCGGGGACGCCCGGTCCGGGTGGGCTCCGTCCGGATGGGGTCACCGTCGACGTGCTGTGCTCGCGTCCCGCCGGTCGCCCGCGGAGGTCCTGAACTCATGCGAGGGGCCTCGACAGACGGACGGCACGGTAATGACGGTACGGTTAGCTCTCAACGCGCTCGGTTCCGAATAAAGAACGGTCACGGATTCGGCCGGAACGCGACGGCAGACGGTACGGGGCCGGAAGGACGGAGGCCCGCCGGCAGTGCCGGGTGCCTCTTGCCGGTGGTGCGAGCGCGTTCTGCCTGCGGTGACGGATCGCCTCAGTCGGTCACAGGTCGTACCCCGCGTACTCCATGAGCTTCCCGAAGATGTCGGTGTTCATCGCCTCCTTGTAGACGAGGCCCGAGAGCATGCCGCCCGGGTAGACGTCACCGTTCATGACGTGGTCGACCTTGTGACAGTGCATCAGGTAGATGCCCGGGTCGGCGTCGGCGGTGAACTCGACGGTGTGGCGTTCGGCGGGCGCGACGTTGCAGACGTCCATGTCGTGGCGCGCGACCTCGGGGATGACGCCGCCGTCCTTCTCGACGCGCCGGAAGCGGTGGTTGTGGATGTGGAGCGGGTGGCTCATGTAGCCGCCGTTGACCCAGTGGACCCGTACCGTGTCCCCCCGTTCGACGATCATGGGCGAGCCGTCCTCCGGGTGGAGCGTCCGGGGGGCGACCTTCCCGTTTACCGTGAACACGTCCGGGTTGCGGTTCCGCGGATCGTAGGAGACGTCCTCGCCCGCCCACTGGCGGTTCAGCCGCGAGTCCCACTCCTTGACCGTCATGAAGTACTCCTTGTCGGCCTCCTCGTACCCCTTCGGGTCAACGCGGAAGATGCCGTACATCCCCATGTCGATGTGCCGGTGGGTCTGGAAGTGGCAGTGATAGAGGTGCGTGCCGGGCACGTTCGCGGGGATGGTGTACGTGTGTTTCTCGCCGGGGTCCACGGTGATGCCGGTCGTGGTGGGGACGCCGTCGTCCTTCCAGGCCTTCCGGACCCCGTGGAAGTGGAGGGTGTGCGAGCGCATTCCGTCCGTGTTGTCGAGGGTGACCTCCATGTCCTCGCCCTCGGTGGTCCGGAAGATCGGCCCGGGGACGCTCGGCTCCCCGTCGTCGGCCTGGAACGCCCACACGCGCGGGAGTCGTACCGGGCCGCCCATGGAGTCCAGCGGGTGGGCCTCGTGGATCGCGGGCTGGGACGTCAGCGTCACCGACCCGCCCCGCTCGTCGACGTTCACGACCTCGGGCGCGCTGGTCCGCGGGAGGTCCGCGCCGGCCGTGTTCGACGCCGTCTCGGTCGATCCATCGAGCCGTGCGTTCGACCGTCCCGTCGGCGCCTGACAGCCGGCCAGCGCCGCCGTGCCGACGCCGCCGGTCGCTGCCAGGAATTCGCGCCGCGACAGTCCCGTTCCGGGAGCCCCCATTCGATCTTTCATAGGCAGGCGTGCCTAGGAACGTCCGGCACATAGCGGGTCGCGACGGTTCCTATCGCCTGGGAGCGCGGCCGAACTGGTTCGTCGGGGGCTTATAAAGACCCGAATCGCCGTCGACCGCCGGCGGCCCTCGCGCCGACGGGGGCCGCGCTCCGGCGCCGTGGCGCGATTGCGCCGCGTCTCCCGCGTTGCAACGCGTCGGCGGCGCGTGCGCCGTGGCGCCGACGTGCGCCGTCGGTGTCCCGTCGACATCCGCCGTCACCGAATGCGCGAGGCGTCGACGACGCTCGTCGCGACGCGTCGACCTGCAGCGGCAGGCACAACACCTAATCGACGACTCCCCATCCACCCCGTGTGGACCAGTACCACGCGCTCGCTTCTAGCGGCTGCCGGGTTCCCCCGGGGATCGACGCGGTCGACGCCACCGAACAATGACAGAAGACGCCAAACGCGTAGCGCAGGATCGAGGTGCAACGGACCTCCGGCGAGCGACCGACGCGGGGACCGGATCGATCGCCGACCGGATGAAACGGACGGCAGTCGGCGCGCTCGGCACCGCGCTCGTCGTCGACGGCCTCAGACAGCGGTCGCTCGGCGGGACGGCCACCGCGCTGGCCGGCGGGTGGCTGCTGGCGAGGGCGCTCGGCGGGACCGACGGGATCCGCCGCGTCCTCTCCTCGGAGACAGGGGTCGGCAGACGGGGCGCCCACTGGACCGAGTCGAGCGACGCGACCGCGGCCAGCCGGTCGATCACGATCGGGAAGCCCGCCGACGAACTGTACGAGGTCTGGCGGGACCCGGAGCAACTCTCGCGGATCGTCGGCCCCTTCGTGGAGGTCACGGCCGTCGACGAGGATCGCATCCGCTGGACCGTCGACGCGCCGCACGGTCGAGAGATCGCCTGGGAGACCAGTTTCGTCGCGGAGGACCCCGGCGAGTTGCTCCGCTGGAAGACGCCGTCCGACGCCTCGCTGCCGAACGAGGGGTCGATCCGGTTCCGGCCCGCGCCGGGCGACCGGGGAACGGAGGTGACGCTCTCGATCAGCTTCGATCCGCCGGGCGGCACGCTCGGCGCCGAGGCGCTGGACAAACTCGACGTCGTGCCGGAGACGCTCGCCGGCCAGCTGCTGGCGCGCTGCAAGAGCCTGGTCGAGAGCGGGGAGATCCCGACGCTGGAGGGGAACCCCTCCGCCCGCGGGAAGGGGGAGTTCCTGTGAGAGAACGCCGTCCCGCGTCGACGCGACGCCGGTCGACTCCGACCGGCGTCCGCTCCGGCGAGGGAGGGAGCGACCGATGAAAGCGCTCACGTGGCACGGCAAGCGGGACGTCCGCGTCGCCGACGTCCCGAAGCCGGAGATCGTCAACCCACACGACGCCATCGTCGAGGTCACCGCCACCGCCATCTGCGGCTCCGACCTCCACCTCTACAACGACCACGTCCCCTCGATGCGGGAGGGCGATATCATCGGCCACGAGCCGATGGGCGAGGTCGTCGAGGTCGGGGAGGGCGTCGAGACCCTCTCGGTCGGCGACCGCGTCGTCGTCCCGTTCACGATCAGCTGTGGCTCCTGCTGGTTCTGCGAGAACGACCTCTACTCGCTGTGCGACAACTCGAACCCCAACGCCGAGATGGCCCGGAAGATGATGGGACACTCGCCGGCCGGGCTGTACGGCTACTCCCACATGATGGGCGGCTACGCGGGCGCGCAGGCGGAGTACCTCCGCGTCCCATACGCCGACACCGGCCCGATCGAGGTCGACTCGGACCTCCCCGACGAGCAGGTGCTGTTCCTCTCGGACATCTTCCCGACGGGGTACATGGCCGCCGAGAACGCCGGGATCGAACCCGACGACACGGTCGCGGTCTGGGGCTGCGGCCCGGTCGGCCAGTTCGCCATCCAGAGCGCCTGGATGCTCGGGGCGAACGAGGTGATCGCCATCGATCGGATCCCCGAGCGGCTGGACATGGCGAGGGCGCACGGCGACGCGACGACGATCGACTACGAGGCAGAGGACGTCTACGACCGGCTGATGGAACTCACCGGCGGGCGCGGGCCGGACCGGTGCATCGACGCCGTCGGCACCGACGCCCACGGAACGGGGCTCACCGCCGCCTCCGACCGCGTGAAACAGCGGGTACACCTGGAGGACGACCGCCCCTACGTCCTCCGGCAGGCGATCAAGTGCTGCCGAAAGGGCGGCACGCTCTCGGTCCCCGGCGTCTACGTCGGCCGCGTGGACAACCTCCCGTTCGGCTCGGTGATGAACAAGGCCCTGACCGTCGAGACGGGACAGACCCACGTCCAGCGGTACCTCGACCCGCTGCTGGAGAAGATCGAGGACGGCGACATCGACCCCTCCTTCGTCGTCACCCACCGGGCCTCGCTGGACGAGGGGCCGGAGCTGTACGAGAAGTTCAACAGGAAAGAGGACGACTGCGTCAAGGTCGTCATGACCCCCTGAGCACACTCCGGCTCTGGGCCCTCGGACTCGACGTCGGCGGTGGACTCGGGCACCCACCCGTCGACGAGCCGGACGGTGAGCCGCTCGACGCGGGCGTCCTCGACGGAAACGACGCCCGGCGCCTACCCCTCGTGTTCGATCCGATCGCGCCCGTCAGCCCTGGCCCGTCTCGATCTCGACGTCCTCGAACTCGACGTCGATGGCCTCCCCGTAGCGATCGCCGTTCGTCTCGTCGTGCCGGGGGAAGGTCGGCGGCTCGACGTGGATCTGGATCGTGTACTCGCCGTCGCCCGGAACCGAGAGGTTCACCCCGTAGTGGTGCAGCCCCGGGTGCCAGACGAACGGGACCTCGACGGGGCCGATCTGCTCGCCGTCCTCGGATTCGAGCGTCGCCTCGACGTCGAGGTCCGGGACGAACCGCCCGTCGGCCGCGTCGCTGACAGCGACCTCGAGGTGACAGTTCTCGTCGTCGGGCTCGACCCACTCCAGGTCGCCGTCGCGAAGGTGATACATGCCCTCCGCCTCCTCCTGGGCGAAGGCGACCTGTACGTCCCCGGCTTCGGTCATCCCGCCCGTGTTGGCGACCTCCTCTGCCATGTAGCGAATCGACCGCTGGTAGGCTTCGCCCTCCTCCCTGGCGAGTTCGAGCTGGCGCTCGTCGACCTCTTCGCTCGGCTCTTTCGCTGCTCCCTTCGACATAACGGGTGGACGTCGCCGGCGATTTTCCGTAAGCGTTCTGCCGGCGTGTGAAACGACCGTCGGCGGGATCGATCGGCTCGCGGACGTGGAACCGACGGCGGTCCGGTAGCTGGTGACCGCTCGAGCGGGCAGTGGCCGTGCTGGGTGAGCGAGGCGACAGTGGCCGTCCTGGATGAGGAAGGCGACGATGGCTGCGTAAGTGTGGACGCCGATGGCGGCTTGAAAGCGCGTGGCGAAGTCCTTTCCTGGCCGGTCACGGAAGGTGACCGTGGTCACTCCGACTCGGGGACGGGAAGACGAGCGTGAGTCGGTGACGACGCGGCGAAGCCTGCTGCGGAACGCGGGCCTCGCCCTGACTGCGGGCGGAGTCGGCTGTCTCGATCGGGGAACGCGGACGACGCGGATTCCCGTGCTGGCGTCGGGAGGCTCGACAGTCCACTCACGGCGCGTCCCCCGGACGTGGCACCGCCACGTGGCCGAGGTCAGGCGAGTCCGACAGGTGATCGAAGCGGAACTCTCCGGCGAGGACGGCGTCGGTGGGGTCAAAATCGTCCGTTCGGACGACCGGTACGGCGACCTCCGGGGGCTCGAACTGGCCGTCGAGTTGTATCGGTCGGTTACGCCGATCCCCACCGAGATAGAGGGGATCCCCGTCACGAACGAGAACGCCCTGGAGCGGGGACTGAGCGCCTGTTTCAACGAGGGGGACTTCGATCCGGTCCCGGGAGGGGTGGTCGTGGAACCCGGCGGAGTGAGTCGGTTCGGCACGACCTGCTGCCGCACGTTCGTCGACGATGAGCGACGGTTGCTCACCGCCGCGCACCTCTGGAACGCCTGTAGCGCCGCGTCCCGAGGCGAGCCGCTGTTCCAGAGCGACCGTCGGATCGGTCGCGTCGAGTCGTTCCACCGCGGCTACGACGTGGCGGTCGTCGATCCCGGCGACCGAGTGGAGGTGGCCGACACGATCAAACTCGAGACCGACCGTCGACTGCCCGTCTCGGGGACCCTGACCGAGTGGGGCGTGGCGCTGTACCTCGCCGAGGGCAAAGAGATCCTGAACATGGGCGTGTCGAGCGGCCTCACCCGGGGGCGGCTTTCGGCGGCCTACGTCGAGGAGGGGTGGAACCAGTGCGTCGACTTCGACGGTCACGGGGTCGAAGCCAGGTATCAAAACGTCGAGGGCGACTCCGGCGGCCCGGTGTTCGTCGTCCACGAAGGGCGCGCCTACCTCGTCGCCGCCCAGCAGATGTGGGTCGACCGGCTCGGCACCGACTGCGGGGACAACGTCGTCGGTGATCGCGGGCGGGGCACCGCCGCGTACCACCTCGCCGACGAACTCGGGCTCCGGTTCAGCTCATGAGTCGGCGTCCGGGAGGTCCACCGCGCGAGAACCCGCGGGGTCGGAGGCCAGGCTCGCGACACCCGGCAGAAGTAACACCGACGTATAGGGGGCCGCGGGACGTATCGTCCGTCGTGCCAGAAGCCGACGCGACGCGGTGGGAGTACGAGACGCTACGTCCCCCGCGCAACGAGACGAAAAAGGAGGCCGACGACCCGAAGGTGGAGCTGAACCGTCTCGGCGAGGAGGGCTGGGAGCTGATCGAGACGATCGAGTACGAGGGCGGGGGCACGAAGTTCCTCGTGTTCAAGCGCCCGGGGAGTCGGACGTCCGAATGAGCGCCGAGACCGGAACGACCACGAGAGCAGGATGATCGGCGAGACCGGATCGGACGGTGAGACCGGATGAACGACACGATCGGATGAGCGACGAGACGGAGATCGGGACGGCCGACACGATGCGGGGCCGGGCCAACCAGAGTCGACTCCGGCTGTGGCTCCTCCTGGGGGCGAACCGTCTGCACGTGGCGGTGGGGCTGACCCTGGCCGTGTTCGTCGCCTTCGTCGTCAGCGTGACCCTCCTGCATCCGCCGTTCGCGAGACAGATCGAGTCCGGGGACACGATCGAGACCATGTTCTCGACGATGATCTCCGTGATCGTGACGGGGACGACGCTCGTCGTCACCATCGGACAGCTGGTGCTCTCCCAGGAGAACGGCCCGCTCGGCGACCAGCGCGAGCGCATGGCCAACGCGATGGACTTCCGGGACTTCACGGAGGAACTGATCGGGACGCCGAGCCCGGCGGATCCGTCGCAGTTCCTCGGGGAGCTCATCGGCGTCACGAAACGGCGGGTCGAACAGCTCCGGGACTCGGTCGAGGACAGCGAGAACGAGCAGCTCCGCGAGGAGGTCGACGAGTTCGCCGACTCGGTGAGCGGGAACGCCGACGAGGTGCGCGACCAGTTGGAGGGTGCCAGCTTCGGCTCGTTCGACGTCCTCTTCGCCGCGCTCAACTACAACTACAGCTGGAAGATATACCAGGTCGAACGGATCGCGGCCGATCACGGGGACAGCCTCTCCGAGGAGGGGACGACCGCCCTCGAGGAGCTGAAGACCGCGCTCTCGCTGTTCGGGCCCGCCCGCGAGCACGTCAAGACGCTGTACTTCCAGTGGGCGCTGATCGACCTCTCGCAGTGGATCCTCTACACGGCGATTCCCGCGCTCGCGGTCGCCGGGATCATGCTCGCCGTCGTCGACGCGGGGACCTTCCCGGGGCGGTCCCTGTGGTTCGACCACGTCGTCCTGGTCGTCGGCGGGGCCTTCGCGCTGACGCTCGCGCCGTTCATGCTGTTCGTCTCGTACGTGCTACGGATCGTCACGGTGGCCAAGCGAACGCTCGCCATCGAGCCGCTGATCCTGCGCGATTCCCAGCGATAGCTTCGGGCCTGCCGTGGCTCGGCGGTCTGGGGAACCGACCGCCGTGGGTCGAGCGTCGACGGAAACGGCCTGCCGTGGATCGGTGGTCGGGGAAACCGGCCCGCGGTCGGCGGGGGTTCAGAAGCAGGCAGAAAGTACAACCGACCCACCGGAGTGAACACACCTGTGCGAGAGCTGCATCTTCGGGTTCCCGCCGAAGACCGCGACGCGGTGACGGCGATACTCGACGAGCGCGGGGTGGAGTACGCTACCGTCGCCGAGGACGACGAGGTCCACGTGTTCTTTCCGCTGCCGACGGCCGCGGTGTCGCCGGTGCTCGACGACCTGGCCGCGGCCGACGCGCCGGTCGAATCCTACACCGTCATGACCAAGGCGGAGCACGTCGAGGCGCGAGGGTTCGAGTCGCTCAGGGAGCGGTATTCGGCGAGCGTCAAGACGCTCGCGAAGCGCGAACTCCACTCGAAGATCCGCGAGATGCAGTGGCCGTGGCAGCTCTACTACGTCGGGACCGTCCTCAGCGTCGTCGCCGCGACCGCGGGACTCATCCTCGACCAGCCGGCGCTCCTCATCGGGGCGATGATCATCGCTCCGCAGGCGAGTTCCGCCCTCGCGGCTCCCGCGGGCGTGTTGCTCAGCGACTGGGAACTCTTCGTCGACAGCGTCAAGGAACAGGCGGTCGGGCTCGGGGTCGCCATCGTCGTCGCGGGCGCGTTCGCCTGGTCGCTCAGGCTGACCGGCTTCGTCCCGCCGAGCCTGACCATCGTCCGGGTCGAACTCGTGAGCCTCCGTCTCGCGCCGACGTTGCTCTCGACGATCGGCGCCGTCATCGCGGGGGTGGTCGGGGCGTTCGGGTACACGACCGAGCAGTCGACGGCCCTCATCGGGGTGATGATCGCCGCCGCGTTGATTCCCGCGGCGGCCGCGGTCGGCCTCGCCGTCGCCTGGTCGGCCCCGCTGTTCGGACTCGGCGCCCTGTTGCTCCTGCTGGTGAACGTCCTCTCGATCAACATCGGGGCCTTTCTGGCGCTCGTCGGGATGGGCTACGCGCCGAGGTGGCGGGCCGAGGGGTCGGCCCTCCGGACCTCGATCCCGGACGGCCGTCGACTGGCCGTCTACGCGACGCTCCTCTGTATCCTCGCCGCGACGCTCGCCACGGGGTACATGACCGGGACGAACATCGTCTTCGCCCGGCAGGTCAACCAGGGGGTCGAGGCGACGCTGTCGGCGCCGGCCTACGCCAACCTCACCCTGTCGAGCGTCCAGGCCGACTACGGCGGCCGCTTCGCGTACGGGGTGCGACCGAACGTCACCGTGGCCGTGGGACGGCCGCCCGGCCAATCCTACCCCGACCTCGCGGCGCGGATGGAACGACGGATCGAGCGCCGGACGAACCGGGACGTCCGGGTCGCGGTCGAGTTCGCGACGCTACAGCGGAGTTCCCGTGCCGCGCCGTCGATCGGTACCCGGTTCCGTCCACCGGTCCCGGCACGCGGGAAACCCAACGCGGCGTGACGGCCGCGTCCCCTACAAAGGTAAGTGCCTTTGCCGCCGACGGACCCGTATGGCCGACGAGGAAATCGACGACGTGGACCGGGCGATTCTGTACGCGTTACAGGAAGACGCTCGAAGCACGTCGTCCGGGGACATCGCGGAGCGAACGGGGACCTCCGACAGCACCGTGCGCAAGCGTATCCAGCGCCTCGAATCCAGCGGCGTGATCAAGGGGTACAGCGCCCAGGTGAACTATCAGAAGTCCGGCTATCCGCTCCGAATGTTGCTCTACTGCACGGCTGCGATTCCGGAGCGGGGTGACCTCATCCCCGAGATTCTGGCGATAGACGGCGTCGTGTCGGTACAGGAACTGGTCACCGGCGAGCAGAACCTCCTCGTGACCGTCGTCGGGGAGACCGACGGTGACATCACCCCCGTGGCGCAGGAACTCCTCGACATGGGGCTCACGGTCGCCGACGAAGTGCTCGTCCGGAGCCACGAGACGACGCCCTTCGGCAAGTTCGATTCCGAGCGGTCCGCGGACGAGGACCGCTAGAACACACTCTTCGACGCCGGACCGGTTTCCCACACCGAACGACTCTTTCACACCGAAGGCCGTCGCGGGCCGGACCACTGCGCGTACCGGCACAACCGGACCGGCCAGGACGTCCCAGCCGACTTCGCGGACGGACTAATCACCGCGCACAGCCATGGGAAAACATAATGTTCTATAATGGACGTGTGAAGAACGATCTGGTAAAGATAGATGGATTTATTGCCCAGTCTGTTCGTCATGTTGGTAACGACGACCGTTGGCCGGGGGCTCGGGCGACGACCGGATCCACTGCGCGGCGGTCGATCGTGGACGAAACGACCGATGACGGGACAAACACCGACGACGACGGGGGAAGAGCCGACGGCGGTAGGAGAGCTTCCGACACCGACGACGGAGAGATCGCACGTACCGATGGTGCTGACGCGACTCGTGTGGCTCCTCTGGGTCGTGAGCGGCGGTGTGCTCGCCGCCCACGTCTGGAGCGGCGGGCGCTGGACACTCGGGGGACTCGCGGGTGTGGACGGGTTGACGGCCGTGATGTGGGTGACGGTCACCTTCTTCAGCGGCATCGTCCACAGCTACTCGCGGCGCTACCTGGCCGGCAGTCCGACCACCGACCGGTTCTTCGGCCGGGTGTTCGCCTTCACGCTGCTCGTGATGGTGCTCGTCGCGGCGGACGACCTCCTCCTGTTCGGCGTCGCCTGGCTCGCGATGGGACTCGTGATGGCCGACCTGATCGGCCACGTCCGGGGGTGGCCGCAGGCGCGGGCCGCCGCCTCGCTCGCGCGTCGGTACTTCCTCGCGAGTAGCGCGTTGCTCGGAGTCGCGCTCGCGACGCTGTGGTGGCACACCGGAGCGACGACGGTTTCGGCGGTCGCGTCGACTGTCGGATCGGCCTCGTCGACGGTGGTGCTGTTCGCCGCCGGTGCGCTCGTGCTGGCGGCGATGGTGCAGTCGGCGCTGATACCGTTCCACACCTGGCTGCTCTCGTCGATGACCGCACCGACGCCGGCCTCGGCGCTGATGCACGCCGGCTTCGTCAACGCGGGCGGGATCCTGCTCGTCCGGTTCGCGCCGGTCGTCACCGTCGACCCGGGGTTCATGCTCGCGGTCGTGCTCGTCGGCGCGGCGAGCGCGCTCGGCGGGAAACTTCTCAAGACCGTCCAGACGGACGTCAAGAGCGCGCTCGGTTGTTCGACGGTCGGACAGATGGGGTTCATGATCATGCAGGCCGGACTCGGGTTCTTCGCCGCCGCCATCACCCACCTCGTCCTGCACGGGTTCTACAAGGCCTACCAGTTCCTCGCCTCGGGCAGCCGGGTAGGACGCGAGAGTCCGAGGAGGGCGACGTCGACCCGCTCGACGGGGGTAGCTGGCGCCGCCGCGACCGCCGTCACCGCGCTCGCCGGGGGTGTCCTGTTCGCCGCCCTCACCGGCAAAGGGACGGAACTGGACGCCGGCCTCCTGCTCGTGGTGTTCGTCGTCCTGACGGTCCTGCACGCCGCTCGCGAGGTCGTCGAGGACGCCGCGGTGCCGCCCGCGATGCGCTACGGCGGCGTCGCGGCGGTGGCCCTGCCGGCGATCGCGGTCTACGCGGTGGTCTACCGCGCGATCGAAGGACGCCTGGCCGGACTGCCCGGGGTCGGCCAGCCGGCCGAGTTGACGGCGGTCCACGGTCTCGTCGCCGTCGGGTTCGTCGCGGCGTACCTCGCCATCGAGAGCGGCGTCTACAGGCACAGTCAGCGCCTGTACGTCGCGCTGGTGAACGCGACTCAGCCCCCCGCCGAAACCCTGCTGACCTCGACGGAGGACTACAATGAGCACTGAAGCGGAGATCCGCGACGGCATAGACAAAGCGGCCACGACCGTCGGCTCGGTCTGGCCGATCCACTCGTTCGTGACCGCCAACCCGCTCTCGGGGTTCGAAGACCTGCCGTTCGGCGAGGCGGTGACGCAGGCGGCCGACCTGTTCGGCGGTCGCGGCTACCCGAGTCCGGAGACGTTCCGGGCAGCGCTCGACGACGACCGGATCGATCCCGACGTACTCGAATCGGAACTCGCCGAGCGCGGCTACGAGGCGGACCCGGAGGCGCTGCTCGGACGCATGGACGTCGCGACGGGTTCGGACGGCGACCGCGACCTCGCCGCCGAGCGCGCCGACCGCGTCCTGACGAAGTGGCTGTCGGCCTTCCTCGACGAGGGACGGGCCCAGTGGTCGATGCCGAACCGCGACTCCGGGTTCTACGCCGCCTTCCGTGACGTGGCCGAACACGACGACGAGATACCCGACGAGGGGGTCGCCGCCGCCCTCCCCGAGCGGCCCGTCGACGCCATCGAGGCGGTGCTGGAGCCGTATCCGGAGAGCCAGTGGGTGCCGATCTTCGAGGAGCAACTGGCCTCGCTCCCCGGCTGGACCGGCTTCATCAAGCAGCGCGCCGAAGCGGGAGACGCGTGGCAGTCGGCCTACCCGATCACGCTGGTCGACTATCTCGCGGCCCGCCTCTCGCTGCTCGACGGCTTCGGTGCCGACGTCGAACCCTCGACCGGCCCCGGCAGTACGGAGGTCGACGCGACCGACGAACTCGCCGAGGCGTTCCTGAGCGCGTGGGAGGCGAGTTACCGCGCGGCGGTCGTCGAACGCGTCGCCGCCGAGAGTCGGTCGCTCGACGAAAGCCGATCCCTCGACGAGAGCCGGTCGCGCGTCGAGGGCGAATCCCTCGCCGAGAGTGAGGAGTCGGGCCGCCCGGACGCGCAACTGGTCTTCTGTATCGACACTCGCTCGGAGATCATCCGCCGCCACGTCGAGGCCACGGGCGACTACGAGACCTACGGGTACGCCGGCTTCTTCGGCATCCCGATGGAGTACCGGGCGTACGACAGCGAGGCGGCGGTCACCGCCTGCCCGCCCATCCTCGACCCGCAGCACCGCATCACCGACGTTCCGACCGACAGGGACGCCCAGGCGAGCCGCGACCGGTGGTCGCGCATCCGCGACGCTGCGAGCCAGGCCGTCGAGGCGCTAGAAACGAACGCTGCCACGGCCTTCGGCTTCGTCGAGAACGCCGGCACGGGGTACGGGCTGGCGCTCGCGGCCCGCACGCTCCTCCCCGGCCGCGTCCACGATCTGGTCGACACCGTCGACGACGTGCTGCCCGACGACTCCGAGTTCTGCGAACCGCTCGTCCACCACCAGCACACCTACGTCGGCGACCTCCCGGTGGGACTGACCACCGAGGAGAAAGTCGAGTACGCCGCCGCCGCCTTCGACCTGATGGGCTGGGAGGAGTTCGGTCGGCTCGTCGTCTTCACCGGCCACGCCAGCGAAACGGCGAACAACCCCTACGACTCCAGTCTGGACTGTGGTGCCTGCGCCGGCAACCCCGGTGGCCCGAACGCCCGCGTCCTGGCGGCGATCTGTAACGACGACGAGGTCAAGGCGGCGCTCCGCGAACGCGGCTTCGACGTCCCCGAGGACACCGTCTTCCTCGCCGGAGAACACAACACGACGACCGACGAGATCGAGCTGTACGACGGCGACGTCCCCGAGAGCCACGCCGACGAACTCGACCGGTTGCGCGCCGACCTCGCCACCGCGCGCGAGAACGCGGCCGCCGAGCGCGCCGAGTCGATGGGTGCCGTCGGTTCGGCGGGCGTCAGCGAGACGGAACGCCGCGCCGCCGACTGGGCCGAGACGCGTCCCGAGTGGGGGCTGGCCGGCAACGCCGGCTTCGTCGTCGGACCTCGCGAACTGACTAGCGACCTCGACCTCGACGGCCGCGCGTTCCTCCACTCGTACGACTGGTCGACGGATCCGGACGGCGAGGCGCTGGAAGCGATCCTCACGGGGCCCATGATCGTCACCCAGTGGATCAACGCCCAGTACTACTTCTCCACCGTCGACAACGCCGTCTACGGCAGCGGGTCGAAGGTGACGCACAATCCCGTCGGGAACGTCGGCGTCTACCAGGGCAACGGGGGCGATCTGATGACGGGCCTCCCGCTCCAGTCACTGATGACCGGCGACGAGCCGTACCACCAGCCGCTACGCCTCTCGACGGTCGTCCACGCGCCCGTCGAGCGCGTCAACGACGTCCTGGCGGATCACGCGGAGCTGACCCAGTTGCTCGACAACGACTGGCTCTCGCTGACGGTCGTCGACCCGACGCGGGACCACTGCGCGTTCCACTATGAGGACGGACTGGAGTGGACGCGCCACGGAGACGATCGGGCGTTGACAGGATACGAGGACGACCTGGAGCGGACGGCGGTGTCCGAGTCGCCCGAAGCCGACCGTGAGGTCGCGGACGCGTCCGCGGTCGCAGACGACTGACTCGCTCCGAAAAGTACCCCTCCGGGACCGTAAACGCGTTGTCGTCCCCCGTTCGTTCGGACGATGACCACGTCCACCGCCGGCCGTAGTCGAGACTGGCCGTCTCAATGCAAACTATCCTCGAACTGCTTCGAGGGTGTGGACGAGATCTCTCCTTCAGTAGCTTCGTAGCTTTCACACCTAACACTCTTCACGGCGGATGACCTACCCCCGTTCAACGATGTCCATCGACCGAGACACCTTCGAGAACGCGAGCGAGGACGAACTCGCGGATCTCTCGGTCCCGGATCAGGTCCTCGGGTTTCTCGCCGCAAACGACGATCGTGCGTTCAAGGCCCGCGAGATCGCCTCCCAGATCGGCATCGACGAGGGCGCAGTCAGCACCGCGCTCTCACGGTTGAAGGACCGTGGTCTGGTCGAACACAAGGCGACGTACTGGGCGGTGACTGACGACACCGAGCGCCTCGAGAGATACAGTGGATACGAGCGTGCGACCGCCCTGTTCAACGACCAACTCGGCAAGGAGGACAAGGAGTCCTGGCGCGAGCACGCTCCCGGCGAGCCACATCCGAGTGTGGAAGACGAACAGTGACTGACGACGAAGCCATCCCGATTTTCGAGCGAGGCGACGTCGTCTACGGTGATGACCCGTTCAAAGGTGAGGAGGACGCTCGGCCCTGGCTCATTCTCTCGAACCACGAGGGACGGCCGTTTCACGGCGAGCAGTACATCGCGCTGACGTTGACGTCGAAATCGTGGATGGACGGACTCATCGACATTCCCGAGGAGAGTTGGATTCGTGGCGGTACGCCAGACGAGAGTCGGGTCGTCCCGTGGAGCGTCCAATCTATCGACCACGAGGATATCGACTTCTGGCAGGGTCGTCTTGACAGCGACCTCGTCGACGAGGCGGTCGCTGCCCTCGTCGAAGAACTCCAATAGCGGATTCCTATTGAACTCCTGTTAATTAGATACTACCTGTAGTGAAACATTCGAGAATTCTGTCCGCGGTTGTAACGACCGGCCGATTGTCCGAGTTCTATGAAAATGCCCACAGTTATGGTGTCACTGAGTCTACTACTTCGCATGGGAGAACTGGAAACAGAAGAGCAGAAAACACGATCGGAGATTGCGACGTACCTTCGAGACCTGGCCGACCAACTCGACAGTGGTGGGAACGTGACTCTCGACCTCGGCGGAACGGAGGTACAGTTGAACCCAACTGAGCCCGTGACCTTCAAACTCGAAGGCGAATCGGACTGGTCCCAAGGAGACTCCGAGGCAAAACAGAGCATCGAGTTCGAACTGGTGTGGTGGCGGGAAGCCGCCACTGCCGACAAAGGGACGTTAGACGTCCAAGAGTAGTACCCCCTACGTATTCTACGTCGGCACGGTACACCGAGGCGGGCAATCAGTGGTACGCATCTTCTCTGCATCTCGGTCCTCGGCGTCGGCCTCGATCAGATTAGCGTCGTTATCAGCTTTACCGTCGAAATCGTCGATGGAGTAGCCTCTGCGGACGATGTGTTCGGCGATCAGAAGTTTCTGGGTCCGGTCGAGTTGGTCCCAGTGGAGGTGTGTTGGCGGATCTGCGTTTAGAGTGTCGAGCTTGTCGACGATTGCCGTGTTGACGAAGCGGCCGAATTCTCCGCAAGCCGTGCAGGTGCGGTTGAGATGTGAGACATCAAACTCGCGGGTGATGGTCCTGTCCATGCAGGCGAGACAGCGATACTGGGAGGAAGAGCTCACACTGAATATCCGGCATCAACGAACTTGTATGTGGGGATCTGCGCCTGCGGCAGGCCGGAGTGATATCGCCGTGTCCTGTACCCACTGTAATCCCGCCTCCACTCCAACCCAGTAGTTGAGTCCGATTCTCTCGATGCACGGGTCGTCTACCTGTTTCAACTATTCAACGCCACCATATTGTATTGCATCATGGGGTTTATTTACATCCAAACGCCTGTATCGAGGCCGCTGTGCCCCGAAATAGGGCGAAGAGCGAATTTCGTATCCACTGTGTACAACACGAGTTGTACACAGTAGATTTAGGTGGGGCGGCCCTGTCGGGTGACCACGAACGATGGAAGTCGACGGGAGCGGCCGATCAGGGGACGAAAACGACGGAACGGGCGACGAGAGTGACGTCACGGGCGACGGGAGCGGAGTGATGGGTGACGAGAGCGACGCGACAAGGGAAACGCCGGTCGTGGCGGCCATCGAGCAGTACCTCGACAGCGTCGAGGCCGGCAACTCCCGGAAGAACTTTCGGTCGACCCTGGACGAGTGGCGGTCGTGGCTGCACGAGGAACGGGGCGTAACGAGCCTCGACGACCTGTCGGTCCTCGACTGCCGGCGCTACGCCCGGCACCTCAAGGGTCGCGTCCGCGACGGAGACCTGAAAGCGAGTACCGCGCGGACCTACTACGCGTACGTCCGCGCGTTCCTCACCTTCTGCGTCGCGGACGAACTCCTGGAGTCGAACCCGGCGAAGGCAAAGCGGGCGACGGACGAACTCCCGGAGGACCTCGGCGACGCCGACCGCCAGTTCTGGGGGCGGGACGAGCGCCGGGCGATCATGGACCACGTGGACGATCGGGTACGCCACGCGCTCGATGGCGGGGCGAACGTCCCCCCGCGCCGGGCGTACCGCGACCGGGCCATCGTCTACCTCCTCGCGCTCTCGGGCGTCCGCGGGGCGGAGGTATTCGCCGTCCCCGCCGACGAGAAGCGAACCGGCCTCGCGTGGGCGGACGTGCAACTGGACGCCGGCGCCGTCCGCGTCCTCGGGAAGTCACGCGAGTACGAGTACGCCCAGCTTCCCGAGCGGGCCGCGACGGCGCTCGAACGGTTCCGGACCACTCTCGATCCCCCGACCGAGGAGTGGCCGGTGTTCCCCAGCGCGCACGCGCCGTCGAAGTACCGCGCCGTGCGCGAGCAGTTGTCGACGCGGGGCGACCCGGACGACGAGATCGAGCGCCTCCTCGACGCGAACGGCGTCGACCGGGTCCTCCGAGAGCGCGACGTGGCCCCCCCCGCACTCTCGACGAACGGGGCCCGCAGCCTCGTGAAACGCCTCTGTGAGGAGGCCGACATCGACGTCGACGGGGACTACCTGAAACCACACGGCGCCCGGCGAGGGCTCGGCCACGAGCTCTACGCGAGCGGCCACGCGGAACTCGCCCAGTCGGCGCTCCGACACGCGAGCATCGAGACGACCCACGAGTCCTACTCCGACATACAGGCGGCCGAGACCGCCCGTCAGGTCGACGAGTTACTCGACGAGTGACCGACCGTCGAGCGTGTGGGGCGTCACCCGACGCGGTGGCCGTGGCCCGTGTGCAGTCGGACAAGCGGTCACGTCGACGACAGCGTCGCCAGGACCTCCTCGACCAGCCGCGGGTCGTCGGTCCAGCAGCCGAGGTACCCATCGGACAGTTCCCGGGCGACGAGCGCGCAGGCGTGGTCGGTGCCCCCGCCGTCGAACGCGATCGCCCAGTGACGTTCGAGCGGCGAGTCGTGAGTCCCGTGGTAGACCACGCCCTCGATCTCCGGCGGGTCCCAGTCGTCGGCCCCGTAGACGTGAACGTCGAGGTCCGTGTCCCCCGCGAGATGGCGGTAGACATCGACCTGCGAGCGGAACGTCGAGAGCCGCTGAAAGCTCACGCGGAGCGTCCCGCGACCGACGCGGAACGCCCGATCCTCGATCTCGCGGGTGACCGCGAGGAGTTCTCGCCGCGACATCGATCGGAACAGAGTGTTGTCAACGACCTCGAACAACGCCCGGTACCCCCTGGATACTCCCTCGTTCGCCCCCGGACGAACGATGGGAGGTGTCAGCAGGCCCTCCAGGTCGCGCAACGCTATCGCCCCCGCGAACTCGCCTCCCTCGACGATGACGAGAAACGCTTCCAAACCGACCCCTGGGAGGTCACGGTGCGTGACGGTGACGTTGTGGCTAGCGAACTGTGCCGTAATGTCGGTGTCCTCGCTCTCCCCGTAGACGATGAACTCCTTCTCCCTCGTTCGGATCGCGTCGAAGAACGAATCGAACATCGTCACTGATCTGTTCGGCTCTCGGCGTCGACGATCCGCTGGAGCAGTCCGGCGACGAATGGGTCGAGGTCGTTGATTCGGACGGTCCCACTGTCTGAATCGTGTGTCACAAGACCGGCCTCCACCATCACCGGCAGGTCGGAGTGGATCAATCTGATTCGGATTTTCGTGCGGTCGTCGGGGGTCGCCATCGTCCCCGAGTCGGTGGCGTCCCACCCGGCGAGCACGGTTGCGATCTCGTCGACTGTGGTCGGCGTCTCGTCGATCAAGAGGGCGAGCAGGCGGCGCCTTCGCGCCGCGGCCAGCGCCCGGTAAAACATATCGTCGGCTAACTGGGTCTGAACGTGCGAATCCGAGGCGGCCTCACTCTTGGACGATCCCGCCTCTTCGCGGTCCATGGGACAATGTTCGCGCGAGTTCGTGTTAAATGTTACCGATCCACATGGTAGCCATCGAGGACTCGTCCGAACGCCTGTCGTCGAATCGGCGCTCGTCGTTCGCGGGATCCCGCAGGGACAGTCCGTAATCGAAACGGGCGCGCGCTATCGGTTGCGTGACTGGGCGTACACGGCCCGAACGAACGTGCCCGACGAAAGCAGCGGTTGACTACTCGTCGATGAGAATCGTTCCGTCGTCGTAGACGGTGATCTGGTACCCACAGTACAGAAATCGTACGTGTTGCTGGGCCTCGTCGGTGACCGAACGGAGCAAGCTCTCGAAGATGAGCGTGTCGATGGTGTCGTGAAGCGGCGGCAGGTCACTCGGATCCGTGTCCTCGCGTTCGGCGATGACCTCGACGATGGTGGCGATCGCCTCGCCGGACGTGTAGACCCGCGATCGGAAGCGCTCACCACCGGGCGAGACGTCGACGTTCCACGCCTCGTCCCCGAGGTCGTCCTGGATCGACCATTCACCGACGACGTCGATCCCACTTTCGCCGGCGTCCTGGACGAGATCCTCTAACGCCATTCGGAAATCTTCGTCTGACGCGAGGAGCGATGAACTCCTCGTGCTCGTACTCATCGATCTGTTCGATTCGGTGTCGGGATTTCTGTCGTCGGCTGTCATGAACTCGTCATCCAGTGTCGTCTGTGGTCTCTTCTACGAGGGGTTCCCGCCGGTCAGTGACCGATGTCCGAGAACGACCGGCGCTGGTCCACCCACGGAAACGCCCGCTCCAATATCGCACTAATGGGCTTTCTCGGACTAGAGATCAATATACCCATTGGTTGAGGATCCGAAGACGGATAAAGGAGACGCGACCGACGATCTCCTCGTCGAGGACCGGGAATCTCCGTCCGAGGTACGCTGTCAAAGTCCCGCGGACGATCCGCGCGTCGTCCCCACCCCCCCGTCAGAGTGAACTCGGATGGGTCGCGCTCGACAACCCACCCCTCGTTCAGAGTGAAACGAAACGCCCGCGATCGGAGCGGGGGCGACACCCCTCGGTCAGAGTGTATCGTGGACGAACTCCGACGGAGATGCGCTCTAGGTCGGTTTCGGAGAACGGGTCGGGTCGCAATTGATCCCCGGGGACCCCTCGTTCAGAGTGAAAGTCACCGTCGGTAGACAGAGTGGGACGGGTGGACGGAGCCGGAGGTGATTCGGGGGCGTCAGGAAGACGTACCGAAGGTAGACTGGGAGGTGGCTTCCGAGTCGGAGGAGAGCCCGCGCAGTTCCTCCAGCGAGGGCAGTGCGTCGAGGCTGGGATCTCGGTGGACGGCTTTCACGATGTGCTTCGGTTCCGTAACCAGTCGGTGGAGCAGGTAACTCCCCTGGGAGCGACCGCCACCGGTCTTCGTCGACTCGATGACGCCCAGAAACGCCTGCTCTTTCAGTTGCTTGTACAGGCCGTTTTCCGTCACCGGATCGTACCCGACGACGTCGCAAAGCTGGTCGTAGCGCTCGTACACGTCCCGGGTCGAGAAACTCGCTTCCGATCCGGTGATGATGAGGCTCGCGAGCGAGTAGAGCGCGAGTTTCGCGTGGATCGTCCCGCCGCTCGTGAGCTCCTCGACTCGATTGATCTCGGCCACGTTCTGGGCCTGCTCGATGTGGTCGTCGGTGATCTTCGTGTCGCCGTTTCGCCGGGCGAGTTCGCCGGCCTCCTTCAGGATGTCGATCGCCTTCCGGGCGTCGCCGTGCTTCTTGGCGGCCAGGGCGGCGCACAGTTCGATCGTCCCTGAACCGAGGACGCCCGGCTGGAACGCGTCCGTTCGGTTTCGCATGATCTCCTTGAGCTGTTCGGCGTCGTAGGGGTGGAAGAACAGTTCCCGATGACCGAAACTCGAATCGATGCGCTCGTCCAGTTGCTCTTTGTACTGGATCTTGTTGCTGATACCGATGATGCCGATGTAACACTCGGTCTTGCCCGCCTCGCGGGCGCGCGAGAGCTGCATGAGGATGTTGGAGGTAGAGAGCTTGTCGATCTCGTCGAGGATGAGGATCGCGGAGTCGAGGTACGTGTCGAGGATGCGCCAGATGTGCTGATAATATTCCATCGTCCCGACGCCCCGGAGAGGGATCCCCTCCTCGTAGGGCGTCTTCTGTTTGAGCGACGTGGCGATGATCCGCGTCGCCCGCGTTTCGGTGTCTGCCTCCGAGCAGTCGATGTACACGACGTCGCAGTCGACGCCGTTGGACTGAGCGGCGTTCTTCGCCCGACCGGCGACGTGCCGGGAGACGAGGCTTTTCCCCGTTCCCGTCTTCCCGTAGATCATCACGTTGTTCGGCGGATCGTCTCGTACGACGGCTCCGATCTCCTCGGCCACCGACTCGATCTCCGTGTCGCGGCCGACGATACGGTTTTCCTCCGGGACGTGACCGACGTGGAGGAGTTCCTTTCGGGCGAAGATAGGATCCTGATCTGCGAACAATGGATCCCCCCCGCCACTGCCATCCTCGCTTGACATACTCGGTTGTTGACCTCATTCGTAATAAGGGTATGCCACCTCAGTCAGACTGATACGTCCTGGTTTTGGTGAGGTAGCAATCGTGTGATCCGAATATTCTCGGGGTGGTGTGAAAACCTCACTCCGAGTTATTCGGCGGGACAGCTCGCTGTCGCGGGACAACTGGTTTCCTCACAATCGGTGTCGTATCCTCACACCTCGGCATTGTTTGGATTACCCTTAGATGTCGCCTCGTTGGTTGTAGTCTCCTCCTCTTTTCGAGTTGTATCTAGTGGAATGGATTACTAATTGTGACGTCCAGTTGATGGATTGCTATATTGTATCGTTGTACTCTATGTTGTTTCGATTTACTAGCCCAAAGTACGGGTATCCATCCCCACTCCCCCACCCCTCGTTCAGAGTGAAAACATCTTCACGGAAGACTAGAGGAAGATGTCGAACACACCCCTCGTTCAGAGTGATAACGTGGGGAATTCTGGGTTTTCACAGGTCGTGTTGCCCATTTCGCAGGATGCGTTCTGTTCCTACTGGCGGCGTTCAGCACGGAATAACACACATCGCATCCTCCCTCTCCCCCATGATTCGCCCCTGATACGTTTTTCACTCTGAACGAGGGGTGTGGGGGTTTGGATTCGTATCCAATGCGCCCAGGTCCGACTCGGACGTCGTCCCGGAGCCCCGACAGCGGCGGGAAGGGTGCCCGACTTCCATACCGACCGAGGTCCGACGCGGTCGGCGGACCGATCAGCACGCGCCTGTCGGCGCGGGCGGCTTCAGAGCCGTCGGGTCTCCCTGAACGGCGTGGTGCCAGGGCGTCACCGCGAGGGTCCGGGGGAAATCGGCCTCACCCGACGATTCCGAATCCCTCTTCCCGCATCAATTCCGCGACGCGCTCCGGGTGGCGAAACGCCGCGAGCAGAGCGAACTCGCGCGCGTCGGTCTTCGACACCTCGCTCGTTTCGAGTTGCTCGGCGAGTTCGTTCCGAAACGCGCCCTCTCGCTCGGCGACCTTGTCCCGGACGTGGATTTCGAGGCGGGTATCGCGTTCGTCACCTACGTTCCGACGCCGGACGAAGTACGGATACTCCCCGGACGAGGATCCCGTCGAAGAACTGCCGCTTCCCTCGGGTGACGATTTCTCGCTTCCGGTGGACGACGACCCCTCCGCTTCCCCGGCGGGTTGTCCGTCCGCCGCCCGTCGCCCGGATTCGGTTTCCCCGACGGTACCGGCGTCGGACGAAACCCCGTCAGCGCGCCCCGTCGATGCCGACGATGCGTCCTCCTCTTTCGCTTCGGTCTCATCGCGTCCGTCCGTCGTTCCGTCCGCGGAATCGTCGGTGTCCGAATCGGTCTCCTCGTCCCTCCCCGGGTTCGATCCGCCTCCGAAATCGAGGTTCCCGGACCCCGATTTGAAGTTACTCACGCCGTCGTCACCTCCGTCGTCTCGTCGTCCCCGAGGTCGATCGTCCTGGTGCCGTGGTCCCGGATCTCCAGTTCGAGTACCGGATCGACGGTTGCGTCGAACGTGTCCGTGGCGACGAACCGGGCGAGCCGGTAGATCTTCCGCAGCGTGTCGACCTCCCTGTCCCGAACGCGTCGGTGACCGGGCTCGCTCACCATCTCGCCATCTCGCTCGAAGGTCTTCCACCGCTCCTCGACGACCTTGAACGCCGACCCTCTGGCCTCCCACATCGCGTCCATCAGGCTCTCCCGGTTTCCGATGGTGACCGGCGTGGCGAACGCCTGCGTGTTCTCGAACTGCCGCTGGTACTGCTGGTGGGCGTTCGTCTGGCCGACGCCCGACGGAACCACGCAGGACAGGCCGATCTCGATGTCGAGCTGTCGCTCCATGTTCCCGACGAGTTCGTCGAGGCCCTCCAGACTCAGGTTGCCCTTCCCCGCGGGCTTGACGGGTGCCACGAGGGTCCTGAGCGCGAAAATCGCGTTGTACAGGAGGTCCTCGGCGCGTGCGTTCGGATCGATGAGGACGGCGTCGTAGTCCTCGTGGAGTCGCTGACGGGTCCAGAGGAGTTCGTACAGCAGTTCGAACCGGGGGTACTCCTCGCGGCTCATGTTCCGCATCCCGGTCTCGTAGGAGATCTTCTGCTCCAGGTTCGAGGTGAAGTCCCCGAGCATGTCGTGGCTGGGGACGACGTCCACGCCCTCCTCCGTCGTCTCGATCAGGTCCTCAAAGTCCCCGTCCGGCATGTCGAGGACGTGCTTGACCAGGTTGTCCGCGTCCGGGTCGCTCCGGTTCACGCCGACGTCGAAGAGGCTGGTGAGATTCCCCTCCTGGGGGTCGAGATCCAGTACGAGCGTGTCCAGCCCCATCCGCTCCAGCGCCACCGCCAGATTGGCCGCCATCGTCGTCTTGTACGTCCCGCCCGACTCCGAGTAGACTACGGCCGTGATCATACGCCTACCTGACGTTCAGGACACGATGATATAAATCTGTGTCAGACGTTAGGGGCAGCTCTCTGTAATAGATCTATGTACAAGATATCTGTAACGCATCGATGATGCAGACATTACAGTTGGACAAGCGCCCCGAAAAACGAGCACCCTCTCCAGAAGCCGTCTGTACCGAGCGTCTGTAACTACTGTCTGTACTGGATGGAGTAAAGCGGCTAGTCGACGAAGAGATCCGGTAACTCACGTCGAACACACGACGAAAGCCGACGGGTCCGTGAGTGATCGTCCAATCTACTCTGTGAATCTGCTGTGCCGGCCTGCCGAACAGAGCAGCGAGACAACCGAGAGGTCCCTGTTTGAATCTGCCACAGACGTCTATAACAGATGGCTGTTACAGATACAGGGTACGGTCCTCCCGGTTCGCGCAGTCCGATCCACTCAGGCGACGGTAGCGGGGTCGAGACGCGTCGGAAAGCACACCCGACCGACGACGGTGGTCGACGGCGACGACGGCCGCAGCGGCGGTTCGGATACCTCCGGACGACCGGTCATCCACCTCCGGCCGGAGACCTCTCGGGCTAGAACTATCCCTCCGAAGCACGAAAAGCGCCCAATGAGTTCGCGCACACCGATAGAATGCGTCGACGTCGCGACCGACTCCAGCGCCGCCGACGCCGATCGCGAAGACGCGATCGAGGCACTCAAACTGGCCCACGAGTGCGACGAACTGGCGGCCCTGGTACGGGAAGAGAACCTCGAAGCGCAGTTTCGGCGCCGCGCGCTCGACTCGCTAGGAACTCCGCAGTGCGACTCGATGCTCCGTGACCTCGTCGAGAAGGCGTCGCTCGGTCCCGACCTCCAATCGAGGGCGAAAGACCTGCTCGACGGGTCCAACAACAGGTGAGGTCAGGTCGACCCTTCGACGGAGGAGTGTCGGTCCAGATCGACCTTGCGACGGAGGGGTGGCGGTCCGTCCCGTCGACGGGACGAGAGATGACTGACGCTTCGAGCCGTCGTGGGGGAGCGTCGGTCGGTACCCGTACGTTTCGAGCGACGGCGCCGGCCAACGCGCGGCTAACAATGTGCCACGGTGGCGTCCTCGTCGACCACAGCTACCATGGTTGAGTACGACTTCGACGGCAAGGTCGCGTTCGTAACCGGCGGTGCGCGGGGGCAGGGGCGGTCGCACGCGTTGCGGTACGGGGAGCACGGCGCGTCGGTGGTCGTGGCCGACGTCATCTCCGAGGAGCCATCGCCGGAACACGACGAGGAGGTCGCCTACGGCGTAACCGAGACGGTCGAACTGATCGAGGATCGCGGTGGCGAGGCGCTGGGCGTTCCGATCGACGTCTCCGAGGAGCGAGAGGTGGCCCGGGCCGTCGAGACGGCGGTGGACGAGTTCGGCCGCATCGACTTCCTGGTGAACAACGCGGGCGTCGCGCCGGTCTCGGGGCTGCTCGACCTCTCCGAGGAGACGTGGGACCGGACGCTAGACGTCGATCTCAAGGGGATGTGGCTCTGTGCGAAGCACGTCGGCCGACACATGCGCGAGCGCGAGGGGGGCGGTCGGATCGTCAACACCTCGTCGACCGCGGGGCTGTTCGCCTCCCCCGGACTCGGCCACTACTCGGCGGCCAAACACGGCGTGCTCGGCCTGACGAAGACCCTCGCCGCCGAACTGGCGGAGGACCGCGTCACCGTGAACGCCGTCTGTCCGACCGCGGTCGACACGCCCATGACGTCGGACATCGTCGAGGGCATGGACGAGGGCCTGGCCGAGGTGGCGGCCTACACTCAGCCGGACAGCCTGTTCGGGGAGATTCTTCAGCCCGAGGACGTGACCGCGGCGGTCATGTGGCTTTCGAGTGAGGACGCAAGGATGGTGACCGGCATCGCGCTTCCGATCGCCGCCGGCGCCACGGCAGTCTGACGATCTCGGAGTCGCCCGGGGTTTGACGGGATTCGGAGTCGCCCGGCGGTTCGACGGCTCACCGAGCGGTTTCCCCACGTCGCTCGCCGGGGAACTCCTCATGGCCGGGGGAGAGTCGGCACGGCACGCGGATAAGCAGACCTTACTCTTCTGCACGACCCACATCAGCCGAGTCAGCCGATGTCGGCGGCACGACGCTTCCGGATCACTCGGAGGACGAGTTCGCCTCCAGGAGTTCGCGAAACCGATCGTAGGCGTCCCGTTCGACCTGCTTGGCGATTTCCAGATACGGGGTGATCTCGTCCAGCGCGTCGGTGGCGGTCACCGTCCCTGTCTCCGGGTCGAACTCGACAAGCCCGAACTCGTCGAGCTTCGGCAGGGAGGCGTGATAGAGGCCGCTGTAGGTGTGTTTCAGGACTCGATCCGTGAGCCGTTCCGGCGTCGTGTCGCTCTCCCAAGCCGCGATCGGCTCCGCCATCTCGTCGATTCGCCCCCGCCCGTCGCGCTCCAGTAGGTAGTACAGTGCGTACCGCTGTCGGACCTCCGCGAGCGCCCGGAACAGGATGCTCGGGGAGAACGGGACGTCGTCGCCGAGCTGCGGAACCGGGGGCGCGGGCGGGGAGGGCGTTGGAGGACCCCCGTCTTCGGGTGAAGCGTCGTCGTGTGGATGATCGTCTGGTACCATTGGCGGTGGTCACTGTAACTTCTCGGTTCTGTGTCACGCCTGGCGCGTCGCCGCGACCGAGTGGTCCCGTCGCCACGACCGGTGGCCCCGTCGCCACGACCGGTGGCCCCGTCGCCACGACCAAGTGGCCTCCGCGGGCGGAACATCCCTCGATCGATCCCCATCGGGCAGACGGACACAGGGTACGTTCTGTACACGCCCGTCGGCGGCCGCGAGCAATAGAACTTGGGGCTAGTTTGCATGGTTGTGAGTGGCGATGACCTCCGACGAGAGGCCCCCGCTGGACCGAATCGAGGGAATCGAGGGGGCAACCGAACGCGGCAACGACGACGTCGGTGGGGCTCCGATCTCGGCGGGCGGAACCGTCCGGGAACCACCCCGCATCCAGAGTGAAAACGTTCCACCGTCAACCGAGCGGTACCGACCGCGAAACGTTCCGGAGTGTGGCTGCTGGCAACCCCGCACCCGGGCGCCGGGGGATCAACGATCGCCGGATTCGCTCGGACCCCGGGACCGGCATGAAAGGATGAGGGGGCAGTCCTATACGTTCTAGCCCTCACGGACTGGTATGAGCGATTCATCGAACCCGGCCTTGGCCGGAACTGAGACCCTCTCCGCGGACGAGTTGCTGACGGCAATCCACTACGAGGTGCTCGCCAACGAGCGTCGTCGACACGTCCTCGACTGTCTCGCAAACCGCGAGGCGTCGATGACGGTCGTGGACCTCGCCGAAGCGGTCGCGCGGCGCGAGCGGGACGCGGGCCGCGACGACGTCTCTGCGGACGAACGCAAGAGGATTCACGTCACGCTTTACCACGCCCACCTCCCGATGATGGCGAACGCCGGCATCGTAGAGTACGATCGTTCGCGGGGGACGGTGCGGCTCGCGTCGGACGCCGGCCCGCTCATACGCGTTCGATCCCGCATCCACGCCTGACGACCACTTCGATCCACGCCTGACGACCACGAAGCACGGCCCGGCGTCGGTTCACCCCCCTCGGGCCGACTCGAACACCGACCGCAGGTCGGCCTCGAACGCGTCGTCCTTGCTCCGGTCGTACAGCGTGGCCGCCGGGTGGTAGACGGGAACGACGAGGCGACCGTCCCGTTCGAACCGCTCGCCGTGAACGTCCGTGATCCCCTCCTCGACGTCGAGGAGTTGACGCGTAGCAGTCGTGCCGAGGGGGACGACCACCCGTGGGTCGACCCGGTCGAGTTCGGCCTCCAGGACCGGCCACCACGCCTCGACCTCGGCCACGTGGGGCGTCCGGTTCTCCGGCGGTCTGACCTTGACGACGTTCGTGATGTACAGCGATCCGCGGTCGACGCCGATGGACTCCAGCGCGCGGTCGAGGCGTGAGCCGGCCCGCCCGACGAACGGTTCGCCCTCCTCGACCTCGCGTCCGCCGGGGGCCTCCCCGACGAGGACGACGTCGGCGTCAAGGGGGCCGACGCCCGGGACGAACCGGGACCGGTCGAACTGCTCGTCGGGCACGTCGTCGAGCACGTCGGCGAACTCGCGCTCGAAGTCGACGTGCTCGGCAGAGTTGGGCCCGGACATGGTCAGCGATCGACGCTCCCGAGTACGATGTCGAGGCTCCCGAGGCTGGCGATGAGGTCCGGAATGTACTCCCCCGCGGCCATCTCGGGGAGCGCGGAGAGGTTGTGGAAACAGGGCGACCGGATCTTGAAGCGCGCCGGCGTATCGGTGCCGTCGGCGCGGATGTAGATGCCGAGTTCGCCCTTGGCGGACTCGACGGCGCGATAGATCTCGGTGTCGGCCTCCGGCTTGAGCGTCCGCGGGACGTTGGACTGGAGGGTTCGCTCGTCCTCCGGCCAGTCTTCGATGAGGTCGAGACACTGCTCGACGATCTTCGCGCTCTCCTCGACCTCGCGCAGACGCACGAGCAGCCGCGAGAAGTTGTCGCCCCGGTCCTCGGTGGCGACCTCCCAGTCGAGCTCGTCGTAGTAGCCGTAGGGGTCGTCCCGGCGGAGGTCGTAGTCGACGCCCGACGCCCGGGCGACTGGCCCCGTGACGCCGTAATCCTTGGCGGTCTCGGCGCTGATGACGCCCGTGTCGACGGTGCGCACCTGCATGATCTCGTTGTTCGTCATCAGGTCGTGGTACTCCGTCAGCGCCTGGGGCAGGTCGTCGAGAAACGACCGCGTCCGGTCCATGAACTCCTCGCGGGGTTCGGGGAGGTCCCAGACCACGCCGCCCAGCCGAAAGTAGTAGAACATCATCCGCTGGCCGGTCAGGGCCTCCAGGATGTTCTGGACCTTCTCGCGGTCGCGGATCGCGTACATGAAGATAGCCGTGAAGTCGCCGTAGATGTCGAGCGCGAACGTTCCGACCGCGAGGAAGTGTCCGAGCATTCGTCCGAGTTCGACCGACATCGTCCGGAGCACCTGGGCGTACTCCGGGACGTCGATGCCGGCGAGGTCCTCGATGGTCCGCGCGACCGCCCACTCGTTCGGCAGGTTCGCCGTGTAGTCCCACCGATTCGAGTACGGGATGATCTGGTGGCGGTAGGTACCTTGCTGGCACATCTGCTCTTCGCAGCGGTGGAGGTAGCCGATGTCGGGCTCGACGTCGGCGACCTGCTCGCCGTCGAGGACCGCCTCCAGGTGGAGCACGCCGTGGGTGGCGGGGTGGTGCGGGCCGATGTTGAGGAACATCGTGTCCCCCTCCTTCGCGGCGGTCTCCGGCTGGACGCTGTCGGCGTCGCCTTTGGTCATCTCCTCGGCCTGGAGCGGGTTGGCGTGTTCCCGGAGCGAGACGATCTGGGGCCGGTCCTGGTCGTAGTCGCGGGAGAGCGGGTGGCCCTGCCAGGTCTCGGGCAGGAGGATCCGCCGGAGATCGGGGTGGTCGTCGTACTCGATGCCAACCAGGTCGTACGCTTCGCTCTCGTGCCACTCGGCGGTCTGAAACACCGGCACCGCCGTCTCGTTCGCGGGTGCGTCCTTCGGTAGCGGAACCATCACGCCGACCTCCCGGGTCCGGTCGTCGAACTTCGTCAGGTGGTAGATCGACTCGTAGCGGTCCTCGTACTCCTGGGCGGTCAGGCAGGAGAGGTGATCGAACCCCGCCTCGTCGCGCAGCGTCGACAGGACGGACTGGACGTCGTCGGGGCGGACGACGAACGCGTCGGCGTTGACGTGCGACTCGCGGCCGACGGCGCGGTCGCCCAGTAACTCGGCGAGCGCGTCGTAGTCGACGCCCTTGGCCACCGATTCGGCCGCCTCCTCCGCTTCGTCCGTGGTCGCGGGCGGCTCCCCGGCGCTCACGCGTTCTCACCCCCGTCACCCGGTGAGACCCTCGGGACGCGCCCCCCGTCGGGTGCGAGCGGGCTGCCGCGACGGTCGTCTCCCCGGCCGTCGCTGGGTCGGTTCCGGAGCGTGCGCATGGGTGGGCCAGGTGAGAACTCCGAAAAAATGTTGCGCCGTCAGTCGCAAGGCGGTCGTCGAGCGGGGGCTCGGTCTCGTACGGCGGATTCAGCGGGCGCGTGGCGGTGTCGACAGGGCGTGCGACGGAGTAGTTGGGCCCCCGACGGAGTTAGTCGCCGCCCGGTGAACGCCGAGCGCGACTGAGGCGGAACCCCGTCGACGGGACTTCCGACCGGCCGCCGCTGCCGGCGCGAAAACGTTTATCTGGGGTATCGACGTAGGGGAGGGCGTTCGGAGGTGCCGCTATCGCTATGTCGACGACCCGTTCGACCGTCGGTGTGTGCCCGGCCTGCGAGGTCGAGATACCCCCGGGAATGGTCCTCATCGAGTACGAGAAGGGGGGCGGCACGGCGCGATTCGCCGAGTGCCCGTCCTGTGGCGTGCCGGTCCACCCCCGGTGACCCTCGATCGAAAGCGGCCCGGGACGGCGAGCGACACGAACCTGAGCGGCGACGATCAGTTCGGCCCGGCGGTTCGGTCCTCCTCGTCGTCGAGTTTGGAGAGCGCGCGCTGGTCGTTGTACTCCGACGGACCCCCGGCCTCGCCCGTGAGCTGGTTCAGCACCGCCTCGCGGGCCTCGTCGGGCGACTCGAAGCGCTCGTCGACGAGTCGATCGAACACCGACCCGAGGGACTCCGTCTCGTTGGCGAGCTCGATCTCGGTGTCCGCGTACTCGACTGCCAGCTCCTCGCTCGTAGTCGGGTACTTGGTCTCCCCGAGCAGGCCGTCGACCCGGTTGACGATGTCCTCTACGATCTCGGTTCGCTCGTGCTGGCGCTCCTGAGCGCGCTCCTGAACGCGTCCCTTGTCGGGTTCGCGCTCCGGACGGTCGGGACTCATACCGGCCACTCGACGCCACACACGGGAAAAAGCTACCCCTGCAGGGAGCGCCGATCCGCCGATCGGTTCCCCGGGCCCGTCACTTGACGAGGAAGGTGACCACGAAACCGAGGGCAGTCGCCATCGCGATGGTCGGGCCGCCGTCCTCGTAGGCGTCCGGGAGGATCTCGACGGCGACGCCGGCGAGGACGGCGCCACCGGCGAACGCGCGGGCCGCAGCGACGAGGGCCTGGCCGGACCCGGCGAGGACGGAGTTCCCCACGACGACGGCCACGGCGAGCAACACGCCCACGCCGGCCCAGGCGCCGACGGCACCCGCTTTCGAGAACTCCTGATCGCGCATCTCCTTCGCGCCGCCCACCGCCTCGGGCAGGTTCGAGAGGAAGATGGCGACCAGGATGGCTGGCGCGCCCCCGGACCCGCTCCCTCCGATCAGCGACACCCCGAGTGCGAGGTTCTCCGGGATGCCGTCGAGTGTAACGTTCGCCAGGAGCGCCGGTCCCGAGTCCCCCCCGCCGTACGAGTGCTGCAACCACCATTTGACGGCAGTGAACACGCCCGCGCCGGCGAACAGGCTGACCGACGCCAGCGTGGGCCCGCTTGTCCGGTACGCCGGCTCGAACAGATCGAACGCCAGCGCGGTGATCAGCGCGCCGCTCGACAGCGCGAGCGCGCCCGCGACGACCTCCTGCGACGGCCCCCAGTAGCTCCCCACTACGCCGCCGATCACCAAGGCGCTCGACGCCGCTACTCCGAACAGCACCGCTGTCGATGACACCATTACGGGGGATGTTCTCGGTCGCCTCCCAAAGGTAGTCGCTGACTACTCGGAGTCGCCTCGGACCCGACTATGCGGAGTCTCCACGGACGCCGACTACTCGGATCTCCATGGACGCCGACTACTCGGATCTCCATGGACGCCGACTACTCGGATCTCCATGGACGCCGACTGCTCGTGGTCTCCTGCGGATGGTCCTGCGCCGATCCGCTACCGACGGGACGGCGCAGCGGCCTCCCGCGGCCGCCCCGACCGCAGGAACGTTAATGTGGCATACGGCCGAACTTACACCGGGGTTACCCGAGATGCCAGAATTATCCGACGAGGAGCTTCCACCGCTCCCGTACGACTACGACGCGCTCGAACCGCACATCGACGAGCAGATCATGACGTGGCACCACGACACCCACCACCAGGGCTACGTCAACGGCCTCAACTCCGCCGAGGAGACGCTCAAGGAGAACCGCGAGTCCGGCGACGTCGGGTCGTCCGACGCCGCGATGCGCTCGGTCAGCCACAACGGCAGCGGCCACTACCTTCACCACCTGTTCTGGCGGTGCATGTCGCCCGACGGCGGCGGTGAGCCGTCCGGCGAGATCCGAGACCGCATCGAGTCCGACTTTGGCTCCTACGAGGGCTGGAAGGCCGAGTTCGTCGAGGCCGCGAAGTGGCCCGCCGGCGGCTGGGCCCTCCTCGTGTACGACCCGGTGGCCAAGCAGCTGCGGAACCTCGCCGTCCAGAAGCACAACGACGGCGCGCTATGGGGCTCCCATCCGATCATGGCGCTCGACGTCTGGGAGCACTCCTACTACTACCAGTACGGGCCCGCCCGCGGGGACTTCGTGGACGCGTTCTTCGAGGTCGTCGACTGGAACACCGTCGAGTCGGAGCTGCAGAAGACCGTCGAGCACCACGAGGGCTGATCCGCCGGATCCGGTCTGCGCGAGCGACTGTCAATCGACACCGACACTCTTCTTTTACGATCATAGTGACGTAATCTCCCGGGTGGCCGGGGGGTGGCCGGAACGCTCGTCAGTAGTTCCAGTACGACACGGAGCCGACGTCGATGCAGACGGGCGTGTTCCCGGAGTAGGCGTCGTCGTCGGCGCCGTAGCGGCGGTTGATCCGCACCAGCGCGGCCTCGCTCTCCTCCTCGTCCTCGATCACGTGGGCGGTCCCCCTGACCGACACGCCCCACTGCGGGTGACCATCCTCGTCCTTCTGGACCGACAGCGCGACGCGCGGGTTGCGCTCTATGTTTTTCAGCTTCCGGCCGGTCGTGGCGATCTCGATCGTCCCGTCCCGGTAGTTGTACCAGAGCGGAGCGACGTGGGGCTTCTCGTCGTGGCACGTGCCCAGGTGGGCGATGAGCGGCTCGCTGGTGAGCAACGACTCGGCCTCGTCGGGGATCGACTCGGACATAGTGACCCTACGGACGCCAGGCCCTTAATCGACCAGCCGACTCGTGGAACCCCCGCCTACAGCCGGGGCCACCATGCACAGCGTCGTCCTCGCCCCGGTGGACGGCAGTCGTCAGGGCCTGGAAGCCGCCGAGGAGGTGACCCGGTGCTCGTGGGCTGTAACTCGTCCCGCGCGCCCGTGATCGGCGTCCTCGACGCGTCTTCCATATTCTTCGCCTCCCCTCGTGGACCGAGTCACACACTCCTGATTGGGACCGAGTCACACACCGCTAATAGGGATCGAGTCACACTCCCTGTATGCGCTACCTTCACGTCGCCGTTCCGTCGCACATGCGTAACCGTGTCGTCGGTGTGCTACGGGACTACGACGTGGACTACACCGAGACGCTCGACGAGGGCGACAACGACTACGCCACCGTCTTCTCCTGTCCGGTTCCCACGGAAGCGGTCCAGCCGTTGCTGGAGGACTTCCGGGCGATCGGCCTCGACGAAGAGTCGCACGTCGTCGTTCAACGTGCCGAGGCCATCGTCTCCGACAGGTTCGAAGAACAGCAGCGGCGATACGACCAGGAGTACGCGGAGGAACTGGTCGCACACGAGGAGATCAGGACCGTGGCGCGGGGCCTCATCTCGGATCGAAACACGTTCGTACTCCTCACGGTCATCAGCGCCGTCGTCGCCACCGCCGGCCTCCTGCTCGACTCGGCCTCGGTCGTCGTCGGCTCTATGGTCATCGCGCCGCTCATCGGTCCGACGCTCGCCACGTCGGTGGGGACGGTCCTCTACGACCGGGCGCTGTTCAGGGAGGGGGTGGCGTACCAGTTCGGCGGATTCGCCCTCGCCATCGTCAGCGCGACGGCGTTCGCCCTCTTCGTGCGGACCTTCTTTCTGGTCCCGCCGAACGTCGAGATCACGGCCATCGAGCAGATCGCGGGCCGTCTCTCGCCGGACCTGCTCGCGCTCGTCGTCGCGCTCGGGTCGGGCGCCGCCGGAGCGCGGAGTCTGGAAGCCGACATCTCGACTGCGCTGATCGGGGTCATGATGGCCGCGGCGCTCGTCCCGCCGACCGCTGCGGTCGGCATCGGGATCGCCTGGGGGCTCCCGATCGTCGTCTTTCGATCCGGGCTCCTGGTGCTGGTGAACGCCTTCTCCATCAACCTCGTCGCCCTGATCGTGCTCTGGTACAGCGGGCTTCGATCCGCGGAACAGACCGACCGCCCGAGAATGCGGAAACTCGTCAAAAAGCGGATCCTGATGCTCCTGGTCGTGGTGATCCTGCTCGCCGGCATCCTGGGCGCGTTCACCTGGTCGGCCTATCAGGCCGGAGCGTCGTCCGAGGCGATCAGAGAAGACGTGCGAACCGTCCTCGAAGAGCCCGCCTACCAGAATCTCTCGCTCGTCGAGATCGAGATCCAGCAGGACGAGTCCGTGCTGATCAACCGCCCGAAGAAAGTCGTCGTGACCGTGACAAGTCCCGAGGGACAGCTCTATCCGACGCTCGGCAATGAGATCGACGTCCGGATCGATCGACGGGCCAGTCGCGACGTCGAAACGCAGATCCGGTTCATCGGGGTCACGACCGCCGGCTGAGCCGTCACCGCGGGGACGGCCGCTTTCTCCTGCCGGCAGTGCAGTATTCAGTCCGGGCCGGGAAGCGCGTTCGGACCACCGATGGCCGAAAACAGAGCCGAATTCACCGTTCGCGGCATCGAATCGGCGGACGACGTCTCGCGGATCGAAGACGAGTTGTCGACCCTCGACGGGGTGATGGGGACCGAGATCGATCGCGAAACCGGGGAGGCGCGCGTCCTCTACGACGTCGACATCCTCGCGGAGAAACGGATCGAACTCACCGTCGAGGACATGGGGTACGCGATCGAGAGCCCGGAGGAGTAGAGCGAGGCCGAAAGCCCGGACGACGAGGCCGAGTGAGGCCGTCGCGCCCCCGGGTCCTCGAACCCCTTCGGGCGGCCGACTCCCCGGGCCGACCGTCTCTGCCGCTCAGTCGTCGTCGCCCGCGATCTCGTTGAACGTCTTCTGGTTCGTGCTGTCGATGTCGCGCGTTCCGCCCTCCATGTCGAGTTCGTGGAGGAAGGAGAACTCCTCCGTGCCGTCCACGGATCGGCCGTGGGTCCACGGGGCCTCGTACTCCTCTTTCTCGCGGGTGGTCGAGAGGAAGGCGTAGTCGAACTCCTCGGGCATCTGGTCGTGGGGGAAGGTGTTGGGGATCGGCAGATGGTCGTACGGGTCCTCCGGGTCGCCGAGGGTCTGGAGCGCCTTCAGCCACTGGTTCTGGTGCATCGCGTCGCGGGCGATGAGGTAGGCGAGCATGTCCTTCATCCCCGGATCGTCGGTCATCTCGTACAGGCGGCACGCGAGCAGTCGCCCGGTCGACTCCGCCATGACGTTCGCGTACATGTCCGCCGCCAGGTTGCCGCTCGCCACGATGTAACTCGCGTTGAACGGGTTCCCGTTGGCGTCCACCGGCATCGCGTTCAGGCCCGACGAGAGGTACTGCCTCGGCATCATCCCGGACATCGCCGCCGCGACGGCTCCGTCCTGTTTCATCTCGTCTTTCAGTTCGACGGGCGCGCCCTCCAGGTTCTTGGCCACCGCCGTCGCCAGCATCTCGATGTGACCCATCTCCTCGACCGCGGTCTCCTTGAGGAGCTTCCGGTACTCCGCGTGCTTGTCCGGCACGCCGAACGCCTGGAACAGGTACTGCAGGCAGACCCTCATCTCCCCCTCGACGCCGCCGATGGCCTCCTGCAGCATCTTCGCGAACACCGGGTCGGCTCTTCGACTTCGACTGGATACTGTAATTTGTCGTCGTGGTAATACATCGCTGACCCGCTGGCGCACTCGGCCGGCTAGTCTATGGCTGTGATGCTTGCTAATTGAGAGACGTGTGTTCCGCTCCGAGGAGTGTTGGTGTCTGCTAGCAGCGGTCCAACCGTTCGATCACGTGGCGTCCCGGAAACTCCTCAAAACGGCCGCTCGGTCGGGGGGAGCGGGACCTTCCGTCAGGGGGGCGGATCATCCGCCGGACGGTTTGGCCGCGCTCCTGTCGGACGGGGAGCACGGCTAACCGGCCGCCCGACGGTCGTGCGGACGCCGGCGCGCCGGAGTTCCGAACCGGACGATCCGGTGGTGTCGAACTCCTGGCGATATGATGCGAACCGTTTGCTGGGCTCTGGTGAATCACTAGACAGCGTCGGCTTCGACCGTCAGAACTAGGAAGTTGAAGCGGGAAATCGGCGATGATT
>ENA-ORDC01000052-ORDC01000052.1-marine-metagenome-genome-assembly--contig:-NODE-52-length-145337-cov-12.556760_pt1 | contig 145337 bp, 129 predicted proteins | sample MGYA00237783_ERZ508515 | MGnify/ENA primary metagenome ERZ508515 (study PRJEB26186, sample SAMN06268792) | marine metagenome | isolation source: Eden Landing Ponds, San Francisco, CA, USA | place... | reverse complement strand
GGTCCCATCCGGACCTTTTCTTTCACCGTTGTCATAAAACTGTCACACACCCCCCGTAGACTCGTTGATGTAACGATGAGGTGGGTCAACCTGAGGAGTGTATCCATGAAGACCTGGAAGAAATCCGCCATCGCCATGGCGGCGCTGATGAGCGCCAGCACGGTCTCGGTCGCCCAGGAACGCGATCAGATCCGGATCGTGGGCTCCAGCACTGTCTACCCCTTTGCCAGCTATGTGGTTGAGGAATTCGGCGCAACGACCGAATACCCCACGCCCACCATCGAATCCACCGGCTCCGGCGGCGGGCTCCGGCTGTTCTGCGAGGGTGTTGGCGCCGGCACACCGGACATCACCAACGCCTCCCGGCGGATGAAGCCCAGCGAGTTCGACCGCTGCCAGGAGAACGGCGTTGAGAACATCACCGAGGCCATGATCGGCTCTGACGGCATCGTCTTCGCCCAGAGCGCGCAGAACGATGAGATCAACCTTTCCCGCGAGCAGATCCTGCTGGCCGTGGCCGCTGAAGTTCCGAAGAACGGCGAGCTGGTCGAGAACCCCTATGACAACTGGAACGAGATCGATTCCAGCCTGCCGGACCGCGAGATCGAGATCCTGGGTCCACCGACTACCTCCGGCACACGGGACGCCTTCGAGGAACTGGTGATGGCATCGGTCAGCGAAGAGGTCGGCTACCCGGGCGAATACACCGATGTGCGCTCTGACGGCGCCTATGTGGACTCCGGCGAGAATGACAACCTGATCATCAAGCGCATTCAGGAGAACCGCGGCGCCTTCGGCATCTTCGGCTATGGCTTCCTGGATGCCAACCGTGACAGCGTGCAGGCTGCCAGCATTGATGGCGTGGAGCCCACCACGGAGAATATCTCTACGGAGACCTATCCGGTGGCCCGCAGCCTCTGGTTCTACATCAAGAAAGCCCACGAGGGTGATGTGGTCCCGGGCATCGATGGCTATGTCAGCCTCTTCATGGACGATCTGATGATCGGCCCGGATGGCCTCCTGATCGAGGAAGGTCTGATTCCGCTTCCGGAGAAGGCTCGCCGTAAGTGGCAGGAGCGTGTCGCTGAACGGCACAATCTCAAGCGCAGTGACCTGACGAAGTAATTGAGTAGCCCTTCCCGGCTGGTCCGCCATGGTGGTCAGCCGGGTTTTTCTGTGTAGAGAGGGGAGGCAACAGTGAGCGTAGGTGAAACCACGCTGATCCTGCTCGCGGGGCTGGTCCCGCTGGGCTACGTCGGCTTTTTCCTGGGCCGGCGCAAGGCAATGGCAACCCAGGCCGACGGCACCCGACTGCATTCAAGGCCGCAGCAGTACGGCTGGTACTCGGTGGTCTCCATGGCGGTGCCGGCCATCGGTGTCGCCTTTGCCGCCTCCCTGCTCAATCTTCTGGGCTGGATCACCCTGCCATCGGAGCTGGTGCTGGCCATGACGCTGGTCACGGCCGCTGCCGGCTTCGCCTACGGCCTGATGGCGATCCGCCCCACCCTGCGCGCCCGCAACACGCTGGACCGGTTGATCCGCTGGCTGCTGCTGGGCGCAGCCCTGATTTCCATCATGACCACCATCGCCATTGTGCTGTCGGTGATTTTCGAGGCCATGCGCTTCTTCCGGGAAGTGAGCGTCTGGGAGTTCATCACCGGCACCGTCTGGTCGCCGGGGGATTCCTTCCTGGAGGCAGCCGGCCGTGGCGATGAGGTCAGCGAGGGCGGTGGCGGCATGTTCGGCTCCGTGCCACTGTTCGCGGGCACCTTCATGGTGACCGCCATCGCCATGGCCGTAGCGCTGCCCATCGGGCTGCTGTCGGCCATCTTCATGTCCGAATACGCTTCCCTGAAGACCCGGGGCGTGGTCAAGCCGATCCTTGAGATCCTCGCGGGCATCCCGACCGTGGTCTACGGCTTCTTCGCCGCCATCACGGTCACACCCATTGTCGTGGACATTGCCGGATTCTTCGGCCTGGACGCCTCGTACAGCAACATCCTGTCGCCCGGCATCGTCATGGGCATCATGATCATTCCCTTCATCTCGTCACTGTCGGATGACGTGATCAACAGCATCCCCCAGAGCCTGCGTGAGGGCGCCTTCGCCCTGGGCACCACCCGTTCCGAGACGATCCGCAATGTGGTGGTTCCGGCGGCCCTTCCCGGGGTGATTTCGGCCTTCCTGCTGGGCGTTTCACGGGCGCTGGGCGAAACCATGATCGTGGTCATGGCGGCCGGGGTGCGCCCCAACCTGACCTGGAACCCGCTGGAGGACATGACGACCGTGACCGTGAACATCGTCTACTCCCTGACCGGGGACCAGTCCTTCGACAGCCCGCAGACGCTGTCCGCATTCGCGCTGGGGCTGGTGCTGTTCATTGTGACCCTGACGCTGAACATCATCTCCACGGTGATGGTGCGGCGCTTCAAGCAACAATACGACTGAGCGAACCAAGACATGAGCACGCGCAGACTGACCGGCTCCGCCAACGACCCGCACATCCGCCGCCGCTACCGCGCCGAGAAGCGCTTCAAGGCGTACTGCATTGGTGCGGTGGGAATCGCGTTCGCCATCATCGTGGCGTTTTTCACCGATATCATCAGCCAGGGTTACACGGCCTTCTGGCAGCATCAGGTCAAGGTCACCCTTGAGTACAATGACCGCTCGGCCCGCATCGGACAGTTCGCGCTGGACAGCGACATGCGGGACATCGCCTCCCGTGGCGCGACCCGCTCCATTCCTCTGGAAATGAAGAACAACCCGGAGCTCAAGGGCACCTCCGAGCAGCGTTGGGTGCCGGTCAAGGCCGAGATCGACCAGTACCTGAAGCACGGCCATGACGTGCCGGCGGAACTGCAGCAGCAGGTGGATGCCCTGACCGACAGCGGTCGTATCCAGAGCGCATTCAACACCCGCTTCTTCACGACCGGCGACTCCAAGCTGCCGGAGCTGGCCGGCATCTTTTCGGCGGCGGTGGGCACACTCTATGTGCTTGGCATCACCCTCGTGTTCGCCTTTCCCATTGGCGTCATGTCCGCCATCTACCTGGAGGAGTTCGCGCCGGACAACAAGCTGACCCAGACCATCGAGGTCAACATCAATAACCTGGCGGCGGTACCGTCGATCATCTTCGGTCTTCTGGGCCTGGCGCTATTCATCAACTTCTTTGGCGTCCCACGCTCTTCGGCACTGGCCGGGGGCCTGACCCTGGGCCTGATGACGCTGCCCATCATCATCATCAGCACCCGGGCGGCGCTGCGGGCGGTGCCGGACCCGATCCGCCAGGGCGCCTTCGCCATGGGTTGCTCGCGCTGGCAGGTAGTGCGTGACCACGTGCTGCCCTCCTCGCTGCCGGGGATCCTGACCGGGACCATCATCGGGCTGGCCCAGGCCATGGGCGAGACGGCACCGCTGATCATCGTGGGCATGATCGCCTACATTCCGGAGGCGCCCTCCGGCATCTTCGAGTCCGCTACGGTGCTGCCGGCGCAGGTCTTCACCTGGGCCTCAGAGCCCCAGCAGGCCTATGTCGAGAAAACCGCCGCCGGCATCATGGTGCTGCTGGCGGTCCTGCTCACCCTCAATGCCACCGCCGTTTTCATGCGGCGCAAATTCGAGCGCCGCTGGTAGCGCTATACGAGGTGCGTATGTACTCTGAAGCCACAACCGAATTCCCTGAAAACACAAGCACGGAATCAGTAACTCCTATGACCGGGCAGACCGACACCAGCGAACCAGCCTCGACCGCTGGAACCGCGGAAAAGAATGTGAAAGTGAAAGCTGAGGATGTGAACCTCTGGTATGGCAATACCCAGGCGCTGCACGGCCTCAATCTGGATATCCATGAACGCGAGGTAACAGCGCTGATCGGCCCGTCGGGCTGCGGTAAGAGCTCGTTCCTGCGCTGCATCAACCGCATGAACGACCTCATCCCCAGTGTGCGGGTCCGGGGCCAGATCACACTGGATGGCGAGGACATCTACGATCCGGACGTGGACGTGGTGCAGCTGCGCAGCAATGTGGGCATGGTGTTCCAGAAGCCCAACCCCTTCCCCAAGAGCATCTACGAGAACATCGCCTACGCCCCCCGACTGCACGGCACTGTGAACAGCCGCCGGGACCTGGATGACCTCGTTGAGCACTCGCTCAAGCGCGCCGGACTCTGGCACGAAGTCTCGGACCGGCTCCAGACCCCCGGCACCGCCCTTTCAGGTGGTCAGCAGCAGCGGCTGTGCATCGCCCGGGCCATTGCGGTGAACCCTGAGGTCATCCTGATGGACGAGCCGGCCTCGTCCCTGGATCCGTTGGCCACGGCGACCATCGAAGAGCTGATCGATGAGCTGAAGGATCGCTACACCATTGCCATCGTCACCCACAACCTGCAGCAGGCTGCCCGAGTAGCCGGTTACACCGCCTTTTTCCACATGGGCGAGATCGTGGAGTTCAACGACACGGATACCCTGTTCACCAACCCGCGTGAACAGAAAACCGAGGACTACATCACCGGTCGTTACGGCTGAGGCCGGCGGTACCAGCCTCAGCCGATCAGCACGGTCGGGTTACCGACCACCAGCTTGCCGCCATGGGCTGTGGCACAGCCGACGGTGGCGGCCGGTCTGCCGTTGATGAAAACGGTCGGCGATCCCTCGCTGACCGTGTCCGGAGATCCCAAACAGACGGCCTTATCCCCCTGACGAACGGCCGGGCGTCCCCCGATCACAACATTCGGTGAGCCTTCCACGGCGGGACCCCCCACATGGGGCTTGGGGCCATCAAACTGGGGACAGGTGTGAAAGTCGCCGAGGGTGGCGGCTGGCTTGCCCATGAACATCTCCTTGTCCGTAATGGATCATTTCCCTGCGGGGCCTGGCGGCACCCGTTCCGCTATTAGACCACTGGGCCCTTTACTGATCAACCAACGGTGTCAACGCATCAAAGACTGGCAGCCTTGAACCGATGCGCCGAGAGCGTCATCCTCAGCGCTTTCGCTCACTGACCAGAGAGAGCAACGTACCAGCATGCTGAGCAACCTTTCCCCCGTGCTTCTCGGGTTTATGGGCAGCCTCATTGCAGGCCTTCTGACCGCTGTGGGAGCGATCCCGGTTTTCGTCGGCCGGACACCAGGGCCGGCCTTCCGGAATCTGGCCCTGGGATTTGCCGCGGGCGTCATGCTTGCCGCGTCCTTCTTCTCCCTGATCATTCCCGCCCTCGACGCCGCCCGAGCCGAATTCGGCGGCGACGCCATTGCCGCACTGATTGCGTGCGCATCCATCCTGGTCGGCATGGGCACCATTGCACTGCTTAATGAGGTTCTGCCGCACGAGCACTTCGCCTCCGGCCGCGAAGGCCCTGATGCGGCCTCACTGCGCCGCCTCTGGCTGTTCATCATCGCCATCACCCTGCACAACGTCCCCGAGGGACTGGCCGTGGGGGTGAGTTTCGGGGCTGAAGGCCTCAGCGGCGGCATGCCGCTGGCCATTGGGATCGGGCTCCAGAACATGCCCGAGGGCCTGGCCGTGGCCGTTGCACTGCTGGCCGAAGGCTATTCACGCTGGCGCTCCTGGGGGATCGCTGCTTTGACGGGACTGGTGGAGCCACTGGGCGGGCTCGCGGGCGCCGGTGTCATCAGCCTCTCCCAGACGCTGCTGCCCTGGGGGCTCGCCTTTGCGGCAGGCGCGATGCTGTACGTCATCAGCCATGAAATCATCCCTGAATCCCACCGCAGCGGCTACCAGAGCCGGGCAACGGTCGGGCTTTCACTCGGGCTGGTGATCATGCTCTTTCTCGATGTCTGGCTGGGCGCCTGATGCTACAATCGAGCGCTACTCGGAGGTAACCTGTGGCCGATCTCAATCCCCGCCAGCGCGAAGCCGTACGCTATCTTGATGGCCCCCTTCTGGTGCTCGCCGGCGCCGGCAGCGGCAAGACCAGCGTGATCACGCGCAAGATCGCCCACCTGATTGAGTACGCGGGTTACCCCGGGCGCCACATTGCCGCCGTCACGTTCACCAACAAGGCGGCGCGCGAGATGAAGGAGCGCGTGGGTAAGCTGGTGGACCGCCGTGCGGCTCGAGGGCTGACCGTTGCCACCTTCCATAATCTGGGGCTGACCATCCTGCGCGAGGAACACGACGCGGTGGGCTATCACCCCGGCTTCTCAATCTTCGACGCCGAGGATGCGCGTGCGCTGTTGCGCGACCTTCTGGCCGAACACGCCGCAGACACCGGTCTCGAAATCGGTGACCTGCAGGCGACGATTTCCAGCTGGAAGAACGCCATGCTGCTGCCGGACCAGGCGCTGAGCCGGGCCAATGACGCCCGCGAGGAACGCTTCGCGGTCATCTACCAGCATTACGCGGACTACCTGAAGGCCTACAACGCCCTGGACTTCGACGACCTGATCCTGCTGCCCGTATTGCTGTTCCGCAATCACGAGGAGGTGCTTCAGAAGTGGCAGCGCCGCATCCGCTACCTGCTGGTGGATGAGTACCAGGACACCAACCTGAGCCAGTATGAACTGGTGCGCATGCTGGTGGGCCATCGCCAGGGCCTGACCGTGGTGGGCGACGACGACCAGTCCATCTACGCCTGGCGCGGCGCGCGGCCGGAGAACCTGGCCCAGCTCAAGGAGGACTTCCCGTCACTGAAGATCGTCAAGCTGGAGCAGAACTACCGCTCCATGCGGCGCATCCTGAGCACCGCCAACACCGTCATCGCCAACAACCCGCACGTATTCGACAAGGCCCTGTGGAGCGAACTGGGCGTGGGCGACCCCATCCGCGTTCTGCGCTGCCGCAATGAGGAGGGCGAAGCCGAACGCATCGCCTCCGAGATCCTGGACCAGCGACTCCGGAGCCGCTCGGAATACCGGGATTTCGCCGTTCTTTACCGGGGCAACCACCAGTCGAAGCTGCTGGAGATCAAGCTCCAGGCCTACCAGGTTCCCTACAAGATCTCCGGGGGCACCTCCTTCTTCGCGCGCAACGAGATCAAGGACGCCATGGCGTACCTGCGTCTGCTCACCAACCCGGACGACGACGTGGCCTTCCTGCGCGTGGTCAACGTGCCCCGGCGCGAAATAGGCCCGCGTACCCTGGAACAGCTCACCGGCTACGCCCGCCAACGCAGCATGAGCCTGACCCGCTCCCTGGACGAGGTCGGCGCCGAAAGCCATATCCAGGGGCGCGCCCTGGACAAACTGCGGCGGTTCACGCACTTCCTGCACGATGTCCGCCAACGGCTGGAGAACGAGGACGACACCCTGGGCGTGATCCGCCGGATGTTCACGGACGTGGAATACGAGGAGTGGCTGCACCAGAACGCCTCCAGCGCCAAGCAGGCGCAGAAACGCATGGAGAACGTCTGGTACCTGCTGGATTCCATCGAGCAGATGGAGCCGACGGAGGATGACGGGGACACGGAACAGACACTGGAGGAAGCCGTAAGCCGCCTGGTTCTGCGCGACATCCTGGACCGGCAGGAGGAAGAGGACGACAGCGACCGGGTCCAGCTGATGACGCTGCACGCGTCCAAGGGGCTGGAGTTCCCGAACGTCTTCATCATGGGGCTGGAGGAAGAGCTCCTGCCCCACCGCAGCAGCATCGAATCCGAGACCATCGAGGAGGAACGGCGGCTGATGTACGTGGGCATCACCCGCGCCCAGCGCTGCCTGACCCTGACCTACGCCGGCCAGCGCAAGCAGTATGGCGAGGTCATCGAGCCCATTCCCAGCCGCTTCCTGGATGAAATGCCGGATGAGCACGTGGAGCGCGAGGGCAGCTCGGACAGGGATCCCGAGGCCAACCAGCGCCGCGGCCGGGCGACGCTGTCCGCGCTCATGGACGACCTCTCATGAGCTCTCGGCGTAGCCCTCATGCACCGCCCAGACGGCGGCCTCCACCCGGGAGCGCAAGCCGAGCTTCTTGAGCAGATGCTTCACGTGCACCTTGACGGTGCCCTCGCTGATATCCAGCCGCCGGGCTACCATCTTGTTGGAAAGCCCTTCCGCGATGTGACGCAGGATGTCCTTCTCCCGTGGAGTCAGACTGGCGTAATCCGGCCCTTCCGCCTCCGGTGTCTGCTGGTGGCGCAGGGCATCGGCCAACAGGGTCGTCAACCGGTCGCTGATCACCAGTTTGCCGACCGCAGCCTGGTGCAGCCGACTCATCAGATCCTCGGGCTCCATATCCTTGAGCAGGTAACCGTCAGCCCCGGCGCGCAGTGCCGCGACCACATCATCCTCGGCATCCGAGACGGTGAAGATCACGATCCGGCCGGGGAAACCATCCTCACGCAGTTTTCGCAGTGTCTCGTGTCCGTTGGTTCCCGGCATGTTCAGATCGAGCAGAATCAGGTCCGGGTCCAGATCCCCGGCAAGGCGCACCCCCTCCTTTGAGCTGCTGGCTTCCCCGGCCAGGGTCATGCTGTCCTCCATTTCCAGCAGCTGGGTAATGCCCCGGCGCAGCAGGGGGTGGTCATCAATCAGAAGAATCCGCGCCGGCGCTTTATCGTCTGTCTGGGTCATAACATCATCCCGTTACTGTTCTGTGAGCAATGGGCTCAGGAAGCCTGGATCAGGCCGGAGTTGTTCTGCGGGATCATCAGGCGCACTTCGGCGCCGCCTTCGTCCCGGTTGCGCATACTGAGTTCACCACCCAGGGTCTGGCTACGGTCGCGCATGATCACGATACCGTAATGGCTCGGCGGTGCCCCACCGTCGGGCAGACCCACGCCATTGTCCCGCACCACCACCCGGAGTGAGCCGTTGCGCTGGTAGACACACACCGAGGCCTCAGTGGCATCGGCATGCTTGAGCACATTCGCCAGCGCCTCGCGCACGATCTGCAGCACATGGATCTCCTCATTCGGTGAGAACATGCGTGGCGGCATGTCGTACTCCAGTGACACCGGATAGCCCAGGCGCTCACTGAACTCGCTCACCGTCCGGTTCAGGGCCTCCTCCAGCCCCGGGGAATCGAACTGCAGGCGGAAGGTGGTCAGCAGTTCCCGGAGCTGGCGGTAGCCATTGTTCAGCCCGTTGCGCAGCTCATGGATCACTTCCTCCTCGCGGGCATCGACCTCACGACCGGATTCCTGCTGCAGCTTCTGCAGACGCGCCACCTGCATCTTGAGGTAGGAGAGTGACTGCGCCAGCGAGTCGTGCAGCTCACGGGCGATCACGGTGCGCTCCTCCATCAGCGTCAGCCGCTGCTGTTCCGTCATCCGACGGCTCAGGTAGACCGCAGTGCCGAGCTGGTCAGCCAGGGTTTCCAGAAGCTGGCGTTCGTGATGCTGCAGGGTCCGGTCACGCTCATACCAGACCTCGAGGGTTCCCACCAGATCATCCCCGGTACGCACCGGCAGAAGCAGCCGCTTGCGGTGTTCCTCGGGCTGGTCCTCAAAGGTATGGCAGCCCGTGAGGCAGGCATCGCAGTTGAAGGAACGGCAGTGTTCCGGGCGCGCGTGGGCGAAGGTGGTGACCGCCTCAAATGAGGCGTCATTCTCCTGTTCATGCAGATAGAGGCTCACCGGGCCTATATCCAGAAGCCCTTCCAGCTGCTGCAGCAATGGAACGGAGCCCTCGCAAAGGTCCGTGGCCCCATAGAGCGACCGGCTGGCGCTGTGCAGGAGCTGCAGTGCGCGGTGGCTGCGTTCGAGTTCCTCGGTCCGCGCCGCCGCCTGCGATTCCAGGTCCGCGTAGCGCCGGGACAGTGATTCACTCATTTGGTCGAAGGTCCGGCCCAGAACGGCCAGCTCATCCTGACCCCGGAAGCCGGTACGCTGGCTGAAGTCCTGGCGTGCCGCCGCCCGCGCCATGGTCAGAAGCCGGTTCAGAGGCTCCACCACACGCCGGCGCACGTCCAGGAACAGTACCACCACAACCGCAAGGGTCAGGATCAGGGACAGAACCTGGACCATGCCCAGAAGGGCAATGCGCGACTCGGCACGTGCTTCCAGCGCTGCCACCAGGGCATCCACCTCCTGAATGAAGACAGCAGTCCCTTTCAGTGGCAAACCCGCGGCGCTGCCACGGAGTACTTCCGAATAGACAGGCCGGATCAGGGCCAGCCAGGTCAGCCGCACACGCTGGTACTGTGCCGTGACCGGATGCGCCAGCCCCGGCATGGCACTGTTGAGTAGGGGGCTTTCCAGGCGGGCGGTGATCTGCTGCATCTGGTCCTGGATGCGCTCCGGCCCAGCCTCGGCCTCCCCCAGGGTCACCAGCCGCTGGAGTTCCATGCGCACCAGTCCGGAATGGTTGATGGCGGCGGCGTCGCCCCGGGCGCTGGCGGAAATCGCCAGCGAAACCCCAATATTGATCAATGCCAGTATCACAACGGCCGCCAGGGCCATTCCGATACGGGCAATCAGCGAATCCCTGAAAAGGCGCATCTGGTTCTCAGCAAGCGTGTCGGACTGGGCGTATATCGAAAGTAATAGACATGTTACACCAATTCAACAACGGCTACCTCTAATGACCTTTTGACCGGTATGACGGTTGGGCGGACACTCAAGCCACTGAAACCGCAATGCCATCCATCATGCATGAGGTCCAACATCCAATGCAGCCCGCAGACAAGAACTGGAACCTGTCCAGTTCCCTGCCGCTGGCCATACTGGTACTGGCACTGGCGGCAGGCAGCTGGGGTGTTTTCGGGGCGCTTGTGACCCTGGTGTCGCAGACCTTCGGGCTCACCGGCACAGAGTTCAGCCTCATACTTCTGGCGCCGGCAGCCATCGGCCTCCCTCTGGTGTGGGTGCTCTACCGCTGGGCCACCCATTCCTCCAGACCCGGCAACGTGCTGCTGATGGTCTTTCTGGCACTGACCCCGTTACTGGCCGGTCTGGCACTGGCAACCCGGTTCAGCCACCTGCTGCTGGTGGGCGCGGGGCTTGGCGTGGTTCCCGGCTGCTTCGCCGCCGGCGTGGTCTACCTGCACAGGTTGACCCGCATCCCCCGCCTGGCGCTGACCACCGGGCTTCTGGTTCTGTGCGCATTGGGGATCGCCTTTGCCTATGTCTCAACCCCCCTGATCACGGACGCCTTCGGCTGGCGCTTTACCCCCCTGATGAGCATCGGCCTTATCCTCATTGCCGCCGGCCTCCTCGCCGCCCTTGGCGATCCCACTGAAACCCGCGTGTAACCCTTTCCTATCCCTTGGGGGGTAGATCCCGGTTATCTCGTGGTATCCATGCAGACCTGATACTTCTTATTGACCAGAATAGGGCCCATCAGCCTGAACATTGAGAAAGCTCAACATTCAGGCAGCGCGGACAGGGCAAACCTGAGGAGATCAAGATGAGTAACTTTCTGGACCGACTGACGTTCTTCAAGCGCCAGAGGGAACCGTTCGCCGACGGTCACGGCGTGAGCGTGGACGAGGACCGGCGCTGGGAGGACGGCTACCGCTCCCGCTGGCAGCACGACAAGGTAGTGCGCTCCACCCATGGCGTGAACTGCACCGGCTCGTGCTCCTGGAAGATCTACGTGAAGAACGGCCTGGTCACCTGGGAAACCCAGCAGACCGACTACCCGCGCACACGCCCGGGCCTGCCCAACCACGAACCGCGCGGCTGCGCCCGGGGCGCCAGCTTCTCGTGGTATATCTATTCCGCCAACCGCCTGAAGTATCCCATGGTGCGCCGCCACCTGGTCGAACTCTGGCGCGACGCGAAAAAGCAGCACAGCGACCCGGTTCAATCCTGGGCGTCCATCGTCCAGGACCCGCAGAAAGCCCACGCCTACAAGTCCCGTCGGGGCCTGGGCGGCTTCGTGCGTGCCGACTGGACCGAAGTCCAGGAGATCATCGCCGCCGCCAACGTCTACACCGCGCGCGACTACGGCCCGGACCGGATCATTGGTTTCTCCCCGATCCCGGCCATGTCCATGGTCTCCTACGCCGCCGGCACCCGCTACCTGTCGCTGATCGGTGGCGTCTGCATGAGCTTCTACGACTGGTACTGCGACCTGCCGCCGGCATCCCCCCAGACCTGGGGCGAACAGACGGACGTGCCGGAATCCGCGGACTGGTTCAACTCCACCTTCCTGATGATGTGGGGCTCCAACGTGCCGCAGACGCGCACCCCGGACGCCCACTACATGACCGAGGCCCGCTACCGGGGCACCAAGACCGTTACCGTGACCCCGGACTACTCCGAGGCCTCCAAGTTCGGCGACATCTGGCTCAATCCCAAGCAGGGCACCGACTCGGCACTGGCCATGGCCCTGGGGCACGTCATCCTCAAGGAGTGGCACGTTGAGGGCCGGAGTGACTACTTCGACGACTACGTGCGCCGCTACACCGACCTGCCCTATCTGGTCATGCTGGATGAGGAGAATGGCAACACCGTACCCGGCCGCTTCCTGCGCGCCTCGGACCTGGCGAAGAACCTCGGCGAAGACGAGAATGCCGACTGGAAGACCATTGCCTGGGACGAGACCAGCAACAGCATGGTGGCACCGACCGGTTCCATCGGCTTCCGCTGGACCGAGACCAAGGGCAAGTGGAACCTCGAGCAGAAGACGGGCGACGGCAAGGACATCCACCTGAGTCTGAGCCACATCGACAATGCCGACGAAGTCAGCGACGTGGCCTTCCCCTACTTCGGGGGCGGCGGCAACCCGCACTTCTCCCACACCAGCCACGACCCGATCCAGAAGCGCCGGGTGCCCATGCGCACCATCACCCTGGCCGACGGCAGCAAGGCCCGCGTGGCCAGCGTCTTTGACCTGATGGTGGCCAACTACGGCATCGACCGCGGACTCGGCGGCAATCATGTGGCCAGTTCCTACGATGACGACGTGCCCTACACCCCCGCCTGGCAGGAAGCCATCACCGGTGTGCCGCGCGAGAAGGTCATCACCGTGGCGCGGCAGTTCGCCGAGAACGCCCACAAGACCCACGGCAAGTCCATGATCATCATCGGTGCCGCCATGAACCACTGGTACCACATGGACATGAACTACCGGGGCGTCATCAAGATGCTGATGATGTGCGGCTGCGTCGGCGTCTCCGGCGGCGGCTGGGCCCACTACGTGGGCCAGGAGAAGCTGCGCCCGCAGACCGGCTGGGCGCCCGTGGCCTTTGCGATGGACTGGCACCGTCCGCCGCGGCACATGAACTCCACCTCCTTCTTCTACGCCCACACCAGCCAGTGGCGTCATGAGACCGTGGGCATGGAGGAGATCCTATCGCCGCTGGTGGACCCGAAGGACTGGAACGGCTCCATGATCGACTACAACGTGCGCGCCGAGCGCATGGGCTGGCTGCCTTCAGCACCACAGCTTTCCCGCAACCCGTTGCAGGTGGCGCGTGAAGCGAAAGAAGCGGGCATGGAGATCAAGGACTACATCGTGCAGTCGCTGCGCGATGGCAGCCTCCAGTTCGCCAGCGAGGACCCGGACAACCCGGCCAACTTCCCGCGCAACATGTTCGTCTGGCGCTCCAACCTGCTGGGCTCCTCGGGCAAGGGCCACGAGTACTTCCTCAAGTACCTGCTCGGCACCGAGAACGGCCTCCAGGGCAAGGACCTGGACAGCATCCCGAACGCGGAGAAGCCCGAAGAGGTGCAGTGGCGCGACGCGGCCACCGGCAAGCTGGACCTGCTGACCACCCTGGACTTCCGGATGTCGACCACCTGCATGTACTCGGACATCGTGCTGCCGACCGCTACCTGGTACGAGAAGCACGACATGAACACCTCCGACATGCACCCCTTCATCCACCCGCTCACGGCGGCCGTGGATCCGGCCTGGGAGTCACGCTCGGACTGGGACATCTACCGGGGCATCGCGAAGAAATTCTCCGAGCTCTGCGTGGGCCACCTGGGTGAGGAAACCGACGTAACCACCCTGCCGCACATTCACGACACCCCGGCGGAAATGGCCCAGCCGAAGGACGTGAAGGACTGGAAGAAAGGTGAGTGCGAGCCCATCCCCGGCAAGACCATGCCCAACATGGTGACCGTGGAGCGCAACTACCCTGAGACCTACAACCGCTTCACCGCGCTTGGCCCGCTCATGGACAACGTGGGCAACGGCGGTAAGGGCATCACCTGGAAGACCAACGACGAGGTGGAATTCCTGGGCGATCTCAACGGCCGCGTGACAGAGAACGTCAGCACCAAGGGGCGCCCGAAGATCCGCACCGCCATCAATGCCTGCGAGACGATCCTGAGCCTGGCGCCGGAAACCAACGGCCACGTAGCGGTGCGCGCCTGGGATGCGATGAGCGAACAGACCGGTCGCGAGCATGCGCATCTTGCCCGCCACCATGAGGGCGAGACCATCCGGTTCAACGACATCGTGGCCCAGCCGCGCAAGATCATCTCCTCGCCCACCTGGTCGGGCATCGAGTCCGAGAAGGTGAGCTACAACGCGGGCTGGACCAACATCAACGAGCTGATCCCGTGGCGGACCCTCACCGGACGCCAGCAGTTCTACCAGGATCACCTCTGGATGCGCGCCTTCGGCGAGACCCTGTGCGTCTACAAGCCGCCGATCGACATGAAGACCATCGACCCGATCCTGAACAAGAAGGGCAATGGCAACACCGAGATCGTGCTCAACTTCATCACGCCGCACCAGAAGTGGGGCATCCACAGCACCTACACGGACAACCTGCTGATGCTCACGCTCTCGCGCGGCGGCCCGATCGTCTGGATGAGCGAAACAGACGCGGCCAAGGCCGGGCTTGAGGACAACGACTGGATCGAGGTCTTCAACGTCAACGGCGCCATCACGGCCCGCGCGGTGGTGAGCCAGCGGGTGCCTGAGGGCATGTCGATGATGTACCACGCCCAGGAGAAGATCGTGAACACCCCCGGATCCGAGATCACCGGCAATCGCGGCGGCATTCACAACTCCGTGACCCGGGCCGTGCTCAAGCCGACGCACATGATCGGTGGCTACGCCCACCAGAGCTACTTCTTCAACTATCACGGAACCGTGGGTTCCAACCGCGACGAATTCATCGTCGTCCGGAAGATGAGCAACATCGACTGGATGGACGAGGAATCCAGCGATGCCATGCGGACAGAGGGGGCATGACATGAGGATACGCGCACAGATCGGCAAGGTACTGAACCTGGACAAGTGCATTGGTTGCCATACCTGTTCAGTGACCTGCAAGAACGTCTGGACCTCCCGCGAGGGCATGGAATACGCCTGGTTCAACAACGTTGAGACCAAGCCCGGCGTGGGCTACCCCAAGGAGTGGGAGAACCAGGAACGCTGGAAAGGCGGCTGGAAGCGCCTTGACGACGGCAGCATCCAGCCGCGCATCGGCGGGCGCTGGCGGGTACTGGCGAACATCTTCGCCAACCCGGACATGCCGGCCATCGACGATTACTACGAGCCTTTCGACTTCGACTACGCCCACCTTCAGAAGGCGGGCGACTCGAAAACCATGCCCACGGCCCGGCCACGCTCGCTGCTGACCGGCAAGCGCATGGAGAAGATCGAATGGGGCCCGAACTGGGAAGAGATCCTGGGCACGGAATTCAAGCACCGTTCGAAAGACTACAACTTCGAGGGCGTGCAGAAGGAGATCTACGGCCAGTTCGAGAACACCTTCATGATGTACCTGCCCCGGCTGTGCGAGCACTGCCTCAACCCCACCTGTGTGGCGTCCTGCCCGAGCGGCGCCATCTACAAGCGGGAAGAGGACGGCATCGTGCTGATCGACCAGGACAAGTGCCGCGGCTGGCGCATGTGCGTCTCCGGCTGCCCGTACAAGAAGATCTACTACAACTGGAAATCCGGCAAGTCCGAGAAGTGCACCTTCTGCTACCCGCGCATCGAAGTGGGCCAGCCGACCGTGTGCTCCGAGACCTGCGTGGGTCGGATCCGCTACCTGGGCGTGATGCTCTACGACGCCGACCGCATCGAGGAGGCCGCAAGCACGCCCAACGAGCAGGATCTCTACGAAGCCCAGATGGACGTCTTCCTCAACCCCCATGACCCGGAGATTGAGGCCGAAGCACGGCGCCAGGGCATCCCGGACGACTGGCTGGAAGCCGCCAAGAACTCCCCGGTCTACAAGATGGCCATGGAGTGGAAAGTCGCCTTCCCGCTGCACCCGGAATACCGGACGCTGCCCATGGTGTGGTACGCCCCGCCGCTGTCGCCCATCCAGTCCGCCGCCGAGTCCGGCCGCATCGGCTACAACGGCGCGATCCCGGACGTGGACCAGCTGCGCATCCCGGTGCGTTACCTGGCCAACATGCTCACCGCCGGTGAAGAACAACCCATCACCCACGCCCTTGAACGGATGCTGGCCATGCGGGCCTTCATGCGCGGGCGCAACGTGGATGGCGTTGAGGACACCGAGGTGCTGGAGCGGGTCGGCCTGGACGTGGCGACAGTCGAGGAGATGTTCCGCTACATGGCCATCGCCGACTACGAGGACCGCTTCGTGATCCCGACCAACAAGCGCGAGTACGCCCACTCCATGTACGACGGCCAGACCGAGCGCGGTGGCTGTGGCTTCAGCTTCGGCAGTGGCTGCAACGCCGGCGGTGGCGAGGATGCCGACGTCTTCGGCGGCAAGCCCAACAACAAGCGCAACTTCTTTTCCGTTCGCGTCGAGAAGATGGGCAACTGAGGAGATCATCATGAAGACACTGCACGCCATCGCCCATCTCATGGCCTACCCGACAGGGCCCATGCACGAGGCCCTGCCGGAGCTGGCCGAGGTCATCCGCAGCGAATCGCGGCTCGGGGAAGCCCCTCGTGACGAGCTTCTGGCGCTGATCGACGACCTGGCGGCCCGCCCGCTGGGCGAAATCCAGGAGAACTACGTGAGCCTGTTCGACCGCGGCCGCCACCTGTCACTGCACCTGTTCGAGCACGTACACGGTGAATCCCGGGACCGCGGCCAGGCCATGGTCGACCTGATGGAACACTACCGCCTGCACGGCTACGAGCTGGACGCAAAGGAACTGCCGGACTACATCCCGCTGTTCCTGGAATACCTCTCTACCCAGGACGAAACCGAGATCACCGATATGCTCGGTGACGCCATGCCCGTGATGGTACTGCTCGGGGCCCGCCTGGAGGAAAAGGAATCCCCCTATGCCGCCCTCTTCCACGCGCTGGAAGCCATCGGCGGCAGCTGCGAGCAGGCCCGCGACATGCGGGAACTGGCCGCCAACGAGGGCCCGGACGAATCCATCACCAAGATGGACGAAATCTGGGAAGAGGAACAGGTCACCTTCCTCGGCAATAACGACCCGGCCGGCGGTGGCTGCGGCAACACCAGCCCCGGCCCCGCCACCACACCCACGGACGAGATCCCTGTGCGCTGGGTGGACAACCCCGGCGCCCAGGCCGCCGGCCAACGCTGATTCAGGGGAGAGACACCATGGAAACCTACATCAACCAACTGATCTTCGGCGTCGGCCCCTACCTGGCCGGCACCATCTTCCTGCTCGGCAGCTTCCTGCGCTATGAGCGCGGCCAGTACACCTGGCGGGCCATGTCCAGCCAGAGCCTGAACAATCCGCCCGCCTTCCGCTGGGCCAGCATTGCCTTCCACGTGGGCATCCTGCTGCTGTTCTTCGGCCACCTGTTCGGCCTGCTCACGCCCACGGTGGTCTACACCTCACTGGGCATGACTCCCGGCGCCAAGCAGATCATGGCCATGGTCGCCGGTGGCCTTTTCGGCCTGCTGTGCTTCGCCGGCCTCAGCTACCTGGTCTACCGGCGGCTGTTCAACGCCCGTGTGCGTGCCAACAGCAGCCCCATGGACACCTTCATCATCTGTCTGATCTACCTGCAGCTGATCACCGGCCTGTGCACCCTGTTCGTCTCCATGGACCACCTGGACGGCGCCGTCATGCTCCAGCTCGCCCACTGGGCCCAGGGCATCGTCACCTTCCAGGCAGGCGCATGGCATTACATCGTGGACGTGCACTGGATCTACAAGACCCACATCTTCCTCGGCCTGCTCATGTTCACCGCCTTCCCGTTCAGCCGGCTGGTGCACATCTGGAGCTGGCCAGTGGAATACGTGGCCCGGCGGTACCAGATCGTAAGGCCGCAATAGAGCCCGAAATCATGGGGCGGAATGGACCGGGGAGGCTCGGAGGGAAGCTCTGGAGCCATGGATGGCGGAAGAGCAGCGTACAGGGATGTATTTACAGCGTTTCCCGGAGAGCCTCCCCGGTCCATTCCGACCTGCAACAGAGACAGAGGTAGCAGCATGCAAGCCATCCCCATTCAGCAAGTCGCCGGCGGCGAAATCCTGATCAACGGTCGCACCATTACCGAAGAAGCGATCAACCAGGAGATTCAATACCACCCGGCCCCGTCACTGGAAGAAGCCCGTAAGGAAGCGGCCAAGGCCCTGTCCATCCGCACGATGCTGATCACAGAGGCCGAACGCCAGGGCATCACCGGCGAGGACCGCCAGACCGCGGAAACCCAGGAAGAAGCCCAGATCCGCCAGCTCCTCGACCAGGAACTGGACAACCCGGTACCGGACGACGCCGCCTGCCGCCAGTACTACGAAAGCAACCGCGAACGCTTCCGCTCGCCGAGCCGGTACCACGTCTCGCACGTTTTCCGCCCGGCCCCGGCCGACGACGCCGACGCCCGCGTCGCCGCCCGCGAACGCTGCCGCCGCATCATCCGCGTCTGCCAGGCCGACCCCAGCCGCTTCACCCGGCTCGCGTTCAAGCACTCAAAATGCCCCTCCGCCGAAGCCGGCGGCGACATGGGGACCATCGGCCCCGGCGATACCGCCCACGACTTCGAAAAGGCCCTTGAGCGCCTTCCCGAGGGTGAGATTGCGTCCTACCCACAGGAAACCCGCTACGGCTTCCACGTGGTCTGGCTCCACGAACGCCAGCGCGGCGAACAGCTGCCCTACGAGGCCGTGAAGGAAAAAATCGCCACCTATCTGAAGGAATCCGTCTGGCGCCGCTCCGTCAGCCAGTACCTCCAGATCCTGGCCGGCCGTTCCCGGATCGAGGGGATTGACCTGGCTGGCGCAGACAATCCATTGGTACAGTGAATTAGAGGCACACAATGACGGTAGAAACCTTCACGCCGGAACCAAGAATCACCACCTTCGACGACCTGGCCCGAATGTCCGAAATGGACGGCCCCGGCACCAAACTCCTGGTCGTCCTCATCCACGTCCAGCGCCTCCAGGAAAAAACCGCCAGCGGCGAACACGCCGACATGGACGACCAGGGCACCCTCATGCCCCTGATGGTCCGCGACTTCCCCTTGACACCCCAGACCCGCCTCAAGGACATTGTTGAAGAAGCGGACCAGGTCAGCACCAACTGGGAATTCCTGATGACCGCCGTCCTCCCCGGGCGCAACGGCGAGCCCGCAGCCGAGGACGAGACCGAACAACACCTCACGCGCATGGCCCAGACCCTCACCACCGGTGAAAACCTGGACCAGTTCGCCATCTTCACGCGCGACGGCGAACCGGTACAGCTCCAGGCCATGAGCGAGCAGTAAGGAGAACACGATGTCCGAACCGCAAAAGGCACTGGTCGACCAGTTCGGGCGCACCATCACCTACGTGCGCATCTCCGTGACCGACCGCTGCGACTTCCGCTGTGTCTACTGCATGAGCGAGGACATGGAATTCCTGCCACGCCAGCAGGTGCTCAGCCTGGAGGAGATCGGGCGCATCGCCCGTATCTTCCGCGAGCTCGGTGTCGAGAAGATCCGCCTGACCGGCGGCGAACCGCTGGTGCGCAAGGGCATCGTGAAACTGGTCGAGGACATTGGCGGCCTGGGCCTGGACGATCTGGCCATGACCACCAACGGCAGCCAGCTCCCGCATATGGCCCACGACCTGAAAACCGCCGGCATGGACCGACTCAACATCAGTCTCGACTCGCTGGACGCGGAAAAATTCCGCAGCATTACCCGCACCGGTGACCTCAACAAAGTCATCCGGGGCATTGATACCGCCGTAGAAGCAGGCTTCAAGGGCATCAAGCTCAACAGCGTCATCATGAAGAACCGCAACGACCACGAAGTCCTCGACCTGGTCGAGTTCGCGCGGTCACGCGGCATCGACATAAGCTTCATCGAGGAAATGCCCCTCGGCGAGATCTCCGACCATACCCGGGACGAAACCTTCTGCTCCAGCGACGAGGTCCGGGAGATCATCGAACAGCGTTACGACCTCATCCCCAGCACGGCGGACACTGGTGGGCCGTCGCGCTATTTCCGGATGCCGGACTCACAGAGCAAGATCGGCTTCATCTCCCCACACACCCATAACTTCTGTGGCGACTGCAACCGCGTACGACTGACCGTGGAAGGGCGCCTGCTGCTGTGCCTGGGCAATGAGCACTCTAAGGACCTGAAGGGACTGATGCGGCGCTACCCCGAGGACGACGAACCCATCCGTGAGGCCATCATCAGCGCCATGGATCTGAAACCGAAAGAGCATCACTTCACTACTGACGGTGACGTGCAGATCCTGCGGTTCATGAATATGACGGGTGGGTGACTGTGCGCCAGAGAGGTGGCGCACAAGGATCGCGACCAGGGGTCGCTCCTACACGGCTGCTGTCGATTCCTCGGTCGGAATATTCAGAAGCCGGATGAGATGGGGAGCGTCCTTTCCGGGAACAATGTCCGACAGGGTGTACCGGTCCAGGGTCGCAAGAAATGCGTCGAGCGCTTCACCCAGAACCCCTTTGAGAGAACACACCGGTGAGATCACGCAGGTATTGTCCGGCCCGAAACACTCCACGAGATTCAGGTCCGGCTCCATCTCCCGCACCAGCACACCAATATTGATCTCCGACGGGCTGAGACGGAGCCGGATGCCGCCTTTCTTGCCCCGGACGCTGTCCAGATAACCCTTGCGGGTCAGCTGATGGACCACCTTCATCAGGTGGTTCTTGGAGATCTGATACCGGTCGGCGATTTCCTGGATCGTCGCCAACCGGTCACCCTGAAGCGACAGGTAGATCAGAACCCGGAGGGAATAGTCTGTGTAGCCGGTTATTCGCATTGACCGCTCTCATTTGTCAGAGACAACGCGCGCGGCACCCCGAGTGTCCCTGCCGGGTCAAGCAGCGTGGTTTACTCGCTCTGCGCGGTCATGTAATCCACCGCGTTCTGTACTTCCTCATCGGAACAGCCACTGCAGCCGCCCTTGGCAGGCATGGCGTTGAAACCATTGATCGCATGGTCATAGAGGGTCTCATCCCCCTTGCTGATACGGTCCGCCCAGGCGCCGGAATCGCCAAGCTTGGGCGCGCCAGCAGCGCCGGAGTCATGACATGCGGAACAGGCGTCGGCATAGACCTCTTCGCCACCGCGCGGTCCAGTGGACTGCTGCTGGCGCTGCTGGCCTTCCTCACCTGCAATGTTCACATTGCCGGTGGGCTCGATGCGTTCCCTGATCTGGTCCTCAACGGCGGCCAGTGTGAGCGCGGAACCGCCCAGCGCCACAATGAGGCCGAGACTTGCGAAAATTCGGGTCAGCTTGTTCATTACCACACCTCAGTCGTCAGAAGCGGACGTATTGTACCCGCTCCCGGCCGATGATACGAGCCTGCTTTATTCGCCGCCTTCCTCGGCAGTGCCACTGGACTGCAGCTGGCAGTAGTTCTCGAGACCCATGCGATCGATCATGTCGAGCTGTGTCTCAAGGAAGTCCACATGCCCTTCCTCGTCCGTCAGAAGGCTCGCGAGCAGATCACGTGTACCATAATCCTGAACGGATTCGGCGTGCTGGATGCCGGCCCGATAGATGGCGATGCCGTCGTGCTCGGCCTTGAGGTCGCACTCAAGGATTTCCTTCACGTTCTCGCCGATCAGAAGCTTGTTCAGGTCCTGGAGATTCGGCAGGCCGCCCAGAAACAGGATGCGCTCGATCAGCTGATCGGCGTGCTTCATCTCGTCGATGGACTCGTCGTATTCGATCTTGCCCAGCTTATCGATGCCCCAGTCCTTGAGCATGCGCGCGTGGAGAAAATACTGGTTGATAGCGGTCAGCTCGGCCGCCAGCGCCTGGTTCAGATACTGGATGACCTGTTTGTCGCCCTTCATGGGAATCGCCTCCTGATCCGGTCTGTCTGTTTTCAATTACGCAAAACTAGCACACACGGATCAGTAACGGCCAGCCAGTCGCGGGGAGTAGGGGCTACTCACGCGGGGCGCGCGAGCGCATTGATCAGATCCAGATCCACGCTCTGGCGGTGCTCATTCAGAATCTCTCGGGCCATGGTTCCACAACGACCACACTGGGTGGCAACACCGAGCTCATTCCGGAGCTGACGCATGCTGGAGCAGCCATCCTCGACCGCGCGGCGGATTTCGTGATCAGTGATTTGATTACAGAGACACACGTACATGACAACTCCTGCGTGGCAGCTAACGAGCACCTTAATGCTAATTATTCTTATTTCCTCAAAAGAATGCAAGTGTTTCGCGCAAAAAATGTTCTCATTGGACAATGGCACATTTGGCAGCGCCCCTCAACTGCTGAAATGTCACCAGGGGATGGACGTGCGGGCCAACGGCCCTTATCATACGCCCCCTGTTTCGATGGCATTGCTCAAAAGGCAACAGCCGTCGAACGACACCGGTACCATCCATTCCGGTGTCAATCTCCGCCCGTAGCTCAGCTGGATAGAGCGCTGCCCTCCGGAGGCAGAGGTCATAGGTTCGAATCCTATCGGGCGGGCCATACAGACGAGGGGCCTGCGAGCAATCGCAGGCCCCTTTTTTATGCATCGTCGGCGCTGGACGACGACCGCCCCCCTATTGAGAATCCTGAAAGCACCCAATGCTGCGGGGGTGATCCTGGTCAGTACGTGGATGCCACACAGATGTGGTACTCCCTAAGCACCAGCCTGATCCGGAAGCCGACAGGCAAACCCTACCCCTTAAGGTCTACCTTCCTGATCCTGAAGGGAAATAATTGCCGTAACTTGATAAGAATTATTTCCCATATTTCTTTAAGAGGGGATACTCGGCTGAGAATTCATCATCAGTCGGCCGTTGGAGGCCCCACCCCATGACAGCGCGATCACCGATTACCACCGCCGTCCGCTCCCATCTTGGCAAAGCCCCCCTCGTGGTTGCTGTTGCCGCATTTTCCGGGGGAATCTGTGCAGACCCCATCACAGATGCCATCGCCAATGGCACATCATCACTGGACACGCGTTATCGCTATGAAAACGTGGGCGAGGATGGCTTCGCAGATGATGCGCGGGCATCCACGCTGCGTGTCAGGCTGGGCTATGAAACCGCTGAGGTCGCCAACCTCAAAGGTTATATGGACGTGGAACATGTCACATCGGTCGGCCCTGAAAATTACAACAGCACAATCAATGGTCGTGATAGCCGCCCGGTGGTTGCCGACCCAATCGAGACGGAGCTGAACCAGGCTTATCTAGCGTACAGCGGACTGGCGAACACCAGGCTGACCGTTGGTCGCCAGCGCCTGAAGCTGGATAACGACCGTTTCATTGGCAATGTGGGCTGGCGCCAGAACGAACAGACCTTTGACGGCTCAACACTGGTCAATACGTCACTGCCGGATACCACCATCACGGCAGGGTATCTGTATAACGCCAACCGCATTTTTTCGGATGCCAGCCCCAAGGGCGACCTCGCCATGGATACCGGCATTTTGAATGCGCGGTACGAAGGCCTGGATTACGGATCAGTGTCGGCCTACAGCTACCTGATCGCGCTTGATGACAACCCCGATGACTCCACACAGACGTTCGGGCTGCGGTACACCGGAGATGCACCCCTCAGTGACACCGTGAATGCCCTGTACACACTGGAATACGCTCACCAGAGCGACTACGACGATAACACCCGCAGCCTGGACCAGAGCTACTACAGCCTTGAAGCCGGGGTCGATGTGTCGGGCGTGCGATTAAAAATCGGTCAGGAAATGCTGGGCAGTGATGACGGTAACTCAGCCTTTGCAACGCCTCTGGCCACACTGCACGCGTTCAATGGCTTCACCGACCGTTTCCTCGCAACCCCGGATTCCGGGCTGGTGGACAGCTACACCAGTCTCTCCGGCACTCTGGGTGGCGTCCATCTGATGGCGATCCACCATCAGTTTGACAGCGATGAGAGCAGCGACGATTACGGTTCTGAAGCCGCATTGCAGGCGACGTACAGCATCAACGGGACCTATTCGGTAGGCGCCAAGTATGCCGCCTACGATGCTGACGGCTTCAGTCAGGACACTGACAAAGCCTTCAACCGCGATGCGGACAAGGGCTGGGTCTGGATACAGGCCTCCTTCTGAATTCAGCCTGAAACCCCAAAAGCCGGGCCTCTTTGTCAGCAGGGGCCCGGCTGGTTACGATTATTCGGACGCGGTCATCCATAATGCCTCCGCCAACGAATAACTCCCCATGATTCAGAATACAGACATCGCCATTGTTGGGGCTGGCGTTGCCGGCCTGACAGCAGCGCTGCGCGCACGCGAAGCGGGTTTCACGCCCATCATCTACGAGAAAAGCCGTGGCCCGGGAGGGCGGCTTGCCAGCAAGCGCACCCGGGATGACGCCAGCGTCGACATCGGAGCGCAGTTCTTTACCATCCGCAATCCGAAGTTCAACGCGTTTCTTAGGGAATACGCCGGAGCGGACGCCCTTCAGTTCTGGGACGCCACTCTCTGGCATGAAAGTTCGGAAAACGGGGTGGACAGCTTCCACCAGGCGATGCGGTATGTTGGTACGCCCCGCATGACCGCCATCACCCGTGCGCTATCCAGAAATCTTTCCATCAGCACGGGAGCCCGCATCACGGCAGTCTCGGCGGGTCCTGAGGGCTGGACCCTGACGACCGACCAGGGTTCGCATGGGCCATTCCCACGCGTGATCATTACGACTCCGCCCGAACAGGCCCGGGACCTGCTCCCTGAATCCCTGGTCGCTGCCATGACGCTGGAACAATTCCGGATGCTGCCCTGCTGGACTCTGGCACTGCGCTTCGAAGAAGCGCTGACACCTGGCTTTGATGGCATCCAGTTGGCTCATGAAAGTCTGGGCTGGGTCGCCCGGAACACCAGCAAACCCGCTCGCGGCAATGCGGAATGGTGGGTTATCCATGCCAACAGCACCTGGTCCGAGACCCACCGTGACACCGAGCCGGCGATAGTCGCCGAAAAACTGACCACAGCCTTCCGCCAGCGCTTCGGGGTTGGCCAGCCCACCAGCGATCACCTTGTGCACCGCTGGCTCTACGCACGCCCTGCCCCCGGGCCCAGGCCACTGTATCTCAGCTCAGCAGACAATGGTCTGGGCCTGTGCGGCGACTGGCTGGCGGGTGGCCGTGTTGAGGGTGCCTTCGAGAGTGCGGACGCACTGATCACGGCCTGGACGGATCAGCCGTAGACGCAGTCCCGCCCGGCCTGCTTGGCCCGGTAGAGCGCCCGGTCCGCACGTGCCATGAGATCATCAACGCCATCGTCCGCTGGAATCAGGGAGGAAACACCGAAGCTGGCACTGGCGCTGACCGTGGCATCACGGCAGGCAACGGATGAACTGGAGAGACACTGGCGCAGCCGGTTGGCCAGGATTCGGGCCTCGTCCTGGTCCGTATCCGGAAGCAGCAACACGAATTCCTCGCCACCGACGCGTGCCGCAACATCGCCCTCTCGCACACAGTTGCCGATCAGCTGCCCGATGTGGCGCAGTAGCCGATCACCGGCCTCATGGCCGTGCTCGTCATTGATGCGTTTGAACCAGTCCAGATCAAACTGCACCAGCGAAAGGGAGCGATCGCTGCGACGGGCTCTTGCAAGCAGCTTCTCCGCAGCCTCGAAGAACGCTCGGCGGTTGTTGAGCCCCGTCAGTTCATCCTCGCGGGCCAGCGCATCCGCGCGTTCGCGTTCGGCCCTGAGCGCTTCTTCCATCTCCCGGCGCTCGGTGATGTCCGTGGCGATCTCCAGCCGCACAAGGCGCCCATCCGGCCATTGGATGGCCTGATCGCGGCACTGGTACCAGCGGCCGTTGGTCTGGTTCCGGAACTCCCACACCAGTGGTTCAGCAGCCTCACGCTCGGCATTCACAAGCTGGGAGTTGGTGCAGAAGGGGCAGGGGCTGTCCCGATCCTGAAGCACCGCCCAGCACTTGCGACCAGCCGGTTCACCCCAGATGCGCCGGCCGTAGTCGTTCATGAACAGCAGCTCGTGCGTTTCCATGTCCGCCACGTAGACGAGCGCATCCATATTATCGAGGATGGTCAGCAGTGCCCGGGAATCCATCTGACTTAAGTCGGTAGCAGGCCCCTCCCTGAAAAAGACCGCATCTCCTTCCTGCATCAAAGAGCTCCCATACCACAGAAGGGGTAATTATCGGCGGGATTCCGGCCGTATGCCAACCAGTCAGGCATAAACTTTGAAAAATCCCGGTAAAAGTCCATTAACCCGACAGGCACACCCGGTGGATCAGCGGCTTTGTTCCAGCACTGCATTGTGGCACTGTTGGGTCATCCGCGGTCACATTGACAGCGTACCCAACGGCGGTATTCCAAAAGACGTACAGAAACAGGGAGAACAGCAATGGCACAGGTCACACTTGGCGGCAATCCGGTCGAGGTCAGCGGTAACCTGCCCCAGCCCGGCGATAGTGCCCCGGACTTCACCCTGACCAACCCGGACATGGAGGAGAAAACCCTTGGTGACTGGCAGGGTCAGCGCCGCATCCTGAACATCATTCCCAGCGTGGATACCGGCGTCTGCGCCGCCTCAACCCGCACCTTCAATGAAAAGGCCAGCAGCCTGGACAACACCGCGGTGCTGGTGATTTCGGCGGACCTGCCGTTCGCGGCGGCGCGTTTCTGCGGCGCGGAGGGGCTGAACAACGTGGTTACGCTGTCGTGTTTCCGCAACGACGCCTTCCGGCAGGACTACGGCGTCAATCTCACCTCCGGCCCCTTCCGTGGCCTGTGCGCCCGTGCCGTGGTGGTTCTGGACGGGAACGGCAAGGTGCTGCACAGCCAGCTGGTATCAGAGATCGGTGAGGAGCCGGACTACGAGGCAGCCCTGAAGGCGCTGGGGTAAGGCCTCATGCCGGCTCGGCAGTACGCTCGAGCCGGTAGGCCGTTTCCACCAGCGAGGTAAGGCCCGCCTCCTGCAGGTGGCTGTAATAGCCGATCACTTCCTGGCGCTCAAGCTGTTCGACCCGGAACCAGTTCTGGGCGTCCAGCTCCGGGCGCCGCACCGGGAAGGGCGGGCCATCCATTTCGTGGTCCGGGTATTCAAAGGTGATCAGCATTCCCACGCCGCCTTCAACAACAAGCGAAGCCAGCTTCCTGAGGTAGTCCGGGCGCATGGCTTCCGGCATGGCGATCAGGGCAGCCCGGTCGTAGAACGCCTCAAAGCGCGCCTCCGGCTGGAATCCGAAAAAATCCCCCACCAGCAGATGGATGTTACCGGAATGATGGTCCGCAAGCCCGTCAACGCGCGCGTCAACCGCCGGCTGACACTGCCATTCCTCGAAGAACTCATCCACGGCACGCTGGTCCAGCTCAATGCCAGTCACCTGGTGGCCTTCGCTGGCGAGCCAGCGCATGTCCAGTGTCTTGCCGGACAGCGGCACCAGCACATCGAGACCCTCACGCCCGAGTGAATGCCAGTGGTTCTGGAGCATGGGGTGCATGTCACTACGGTGGAAACCGATCTTCCGCTCGGTCCAGATGTCATGCCAGAACTGCGGCTCCATTGGAGGCTCCTGCGACTTTATTTAGAATAAACTAATGCAAAGACAGGGCATCAAGCAAGTCTTCCGGTACCTGTGACACGGTCAGCATGGCCCGATGCCGGGGATGCACAAACCCCTCGGAAACGGTGCCATCCAGGAACCGGATCAGGTCATCGTAGTACCCGCGGGTGTTGAGAAGGCCAATGGGTTTGGCATGGAAGCGCAGCTGGCCCCAGGTCAGGATCTCGAACAGTTCCTCCAGGGTGCCGAGGCCACCCGGCATGGCGATGAAGGCATCGGCGCGCTCGGCCATGAGGCGCTTGCGCTCGTGCATATCCGCGGTCACCAGCAGTTCCGTGAGCCCTTCGTGGGCCACCTCCTTCTGCTGAAGCGACTCCGGGATCACCCCGGTCACGGCGGCGCCGGCCGCCAGCATCTCATCCGCGATCACCCCCATCATGCCGATCGAGGCGCCCCCATAGACCAGGCCGAACCCCCGCGCCGCCATGGCCTTTCCAAGCCGGCGCGCGGCGTCCGTGTAGTCATCTCCATGCCCGGAGCGGGAGCCACAGTAGACACAGATGGACGTCATCACCCTCTCCCTGATCAAGTGAGGCCGGGCTCAGTCCACCCGGAACTGGCGCACCATGGACTCGATGGAATCCGCCGCACTGCCCAGGGACTGGGACTGCTCCTGGATGCTGTTGAGCTCCTCCCGGACCTGCCCCGCCAGTGTGGTCAGATGGTTCAGGCTGGCCGAGATCTCGTTGGAGGCCTGGGACTGCTCCTCCGCCGAGGTAGCCACATGCTGGGTCATGTCGGTAATGGTGCTGACCGACCCGGCGATGGCCTCCAGCGCCTCCCGGGCTGAATCCACACTCGTCTGCATGCTCTGGGTCTGTTCGCTGCTGCGCTGCATGGTCTCCACAGCATGGCGGGTCCCTTCCTGCAGCTGATTGATCATCTCGCGGATCTCATCCGTGGACTGCTGGGTGCGACTGGCCAGGTTACGCACTTCGTCCGCCACCACCGCGAAGCCGCGCCCGTGCTCGCCGGCGCGGGCCGCCTCAATGGCCGCGTTCAGTGCCAGAAGGTTGGTCTGATCCGCCACGCCATGGATCACATCCAGCACCTGGCCGATGTTCTGGGCATGCTCATCCAGCTTGCCAATGGCGTCGCTCGACTGCTGGACCTCCTGCACCAGATTCGCCATCCGGTCCCGGGCCTCCTGGGCCGTATGCTCACCCTCGCTGGCGCGGTCATTGGCGGTGCTGGCCGCGTCCGCCGCCTCACTGATGCGCTTGGCCACATCATCCACGGTCTGGGTCATCTCCTCGATGGCGGAAGCGACCGTGTCCAGCTCGGATTTCTGCTGGTCAAAGGACTGCCCCGCCTCGGTCACCGAGTTGCGGACACTGCCGGCCACTTCCTTGTTGGTCCCGACCACCTCCCGGAGTTCACGCACCATGCCCTGAATCCGGGAGACAAAACTGTTGAAACCATGGGCAACGCGAGCAACCTCATCGCCACCGCTGTCATCCAGGCGCCGGGTGAGATCCCCCTCGCCCGTGGCGATGCTCTCCATGGCGGCAGCGGCCGCGCCCATGGGCTGGGTCACACTGCGCACAATCAGGAAGCTCACACCAATCAGCACCAGAATCCCGATCACCGCCAGCGTTATCACCCCACTCATGGCGGCAGCGTACTGGGCCTCCTGCTCGTCCAGGTAGATGCCGGTGCCGATCACCCAGTCCCAGGGTTCAAACCGCTGAACATAGGAAATCTTACGCACCGGGTCGTCAAAGCCCGGCTTGGGCCAGTGATAGGGCACAAAACCCGAACCACCTTCATTGCGGATGGTTTTGTTCATTTCCGCAAACAGACGTACCCCGTTCGGATCCTCGTAGTCCTTCAGCGACTCGCCTTCCAGATCCTCACTGAAGGGGTGCATGACCATGACCGTATCCATGTTGTGGATCCAGAAATAGTCATCGTCGCCATAGCGCAGGTTGCGCACGGCTTCGGCGGCGCGGCGCTTGGCCTGCGACTCACTGAGTTCACCGTCCTGCTGGCGTTCGTAATAGTACTCCACCACCTTCATGGTGCTCTGCACCAGATTCTTGGTGCGCTCCTTGCTGCTGTTGTAGAGGCCTTCCTCGAAATCGTTGGCAACCATCAGCACAATCCCGAGCAGGAGCAGGAAGGCAACGCCCACCAGCCCCATCAGACGCTGACGGATGGTAAAACGGCGCATCAGAGCAAGCATGGTGTCATCTCCGAATTTTCGTAGTGGCGAACTGGTGTGCAATATAGTTGCGGTTGCGACATCCGTCACGGACAGAATTGAAACACTTGTTCAACGAGCTGCTGTTAGCATGCCCATTTATGTAATCGGAAGGCTCCATGAAAGAACTGGCATCACTGCTCACACGACTCGACGGCAAAAGCTATAAGGCCTATAAGGATCTGCTCGGCGAACACCGTTTCGAGGGCTGGACCCTGATCGTGGACCACGTGCAGGCCGACCCGTTCGCCGCCCCTTCACGCGTACGGGCCAGGGTGGACGCGGCCACAGCGCAGCTCCCACAGACGGTGTTCACCAGCCAGGCGCGACGGTGCGCGGCACGGGATTACATCGCCCGTGCCTTCCGCCAGGCCACGCGCAATGAGAAAGAGCTGGGCATCGACGCCGGTAACCAGACGGTACTGGACCGAACGGCGACCCTGATCGATGACAACGGCGACGTGGAACTGCGCCTGAACCTGAGCCTGCCGGCGCGCGGGCGCAGCATCATGGGCCACCAGGCCCGCAAACTGATCTGCGAGAAGCTGCCCGAGGCGGTGCTGGCCGCGGCCACCGGCCGGCGTCTGGATCTGGAAGCACTGGAGCGGCACATGGCCGTGGTGGAGGACCAGCATGCCCTGCGCCGCCAGCTTCCGGAGCACGGGATCGTGGCCTTCGTGGCCAATGGCTCGATCCTGCCCCGGCGCTCAGGGGTCGATGACCGGCCGCTGACGGATGCCATCCCCTTCGAGACGCCCGGGTCACTGGCCGTCACGCTGGAAACGCCCAACCATGGCCCGGTCGCTGGCATGGGCATTCCCGAGGGGATCACCCTGATCGTCGGCGGCGGCTTCCACGGCAAGTCCACCCTGCTGTCCGCGCTGGGGCTCGGCGCCTACGACCATGTACCCGGGGACGGGCGCGAGCAGGTGGTCACCGATGGCGGCGCTGCCAAGATCCGGGCGGAGGACGGGCGCGCCGTGCACGGCCTGGATCTCTCCCCCTACATCAACCGTCTGCCCTACGGTAAGACCACGGAACGCTTCTCCACTGAACTGGCCTCCGGCTCCACCAGCCAGGCGGCAGCCCTGCAGGAATCCCTGGAGGCCGGAGCCCATACCCTGCTGGTGGACGAGGACACTTCCGCCACCAACTTCATGATCCGCGACCGCCGCATGCAGGCGCTGGTCGCCCGCGAGAGCGAACCCATCACCCCCTTCGTGGACCGCATCCGCCAGCTGCGCGATGAACTCTCGGTTTCCACCATCCTCGTGATGGGCGGCTCCGGGGACTACTTCGACTACGCGGACACCGTGATCCAGCTCCAGGACTATCATGCCCATGACGTGACCGCTGATGCCCGGGCTGTGGCCGAACGCTTTGCCACCGGGCGCGAGACCGAGGCCCTGGACCCACTGAACCGGCCAGCACCGCGCCCTCTGATTGGCAAACAACTGAACCCGGAAACCAAGCCGGGCAAGACCAAGATCCAGGCCCGGGGACCGGACACCCTGATCTTCGGCCGTGACGACGTGGACCTGCGTTCCGTGGAGCAGGTGGCCGACCCCTCCCAGGTCCGGGCCATCGGCCAGTTGCTCGCACGGGTGGCGGAATCCGGCGCTCGGCTGGACCAGCCGCCGGAGGAGCTGGCCCGGCGACTGGAGGCAGGGCTGACGGCGCTCAGCCGCCGCCCCGACGGCGACCTGGCACTACCCAGGCTGCATGAGGTGATGGCCGTTCTGAACCGCCTGCGCAGCTCGGCTTTCGGGGACTCCTGACCCGCCGCCCCTGTAACGGCGGACTCCGGCGCATTATCATGGCGCTCCCGCTGTTCACCGGAGTCCGTCTTGAAGCTGCCGCTGCCACGCTTTATACAGACCAACCCGTCGCTGGCCCTGTTCGCGCTGCTGGCCACGGCCCTGTCCGGGTTCGGGCAGACCTTCTTCATTTCCATCTTCGGCAGCAGCCTGCGTGACACCTTCGAGCTGAGCAACGCCACCTACGGCACCTACTACAGCCTGGCGACCCTGTGCTCGGCCATCGTGCTGGTGCGGCTCGGAACCATCGTGGACCGCTGGTCCCTGGCCAACACCATCACCCTGGCACTGGGCCTGCTGGGCGCCAGCGCCCTGATGCTGGGGACCGCCGCCCACTGGCTGCTGCTGATTCCCGGCTTCTTTCTGGGGCGGCTCGGCGGCCAGGGCATGATGACCCACATCGGCTTCACCGCCGCCAGCCGCTACTTCGATCGCGACCGGGGCAAGATCATGGCCCTGACCGTCTCCGGCCTGCCGCTGTCCGAAGCCCTGCTGCCGGCGGCCGGGGGCCTGATCCTGGCCGCCTGGGGGTGGCGTTCGCCCTGGCTGCTGGCGGCTGCCTTCGTGTTCCTGCTGGCGCTGCCGCTGATGCGCTGGCTCGCCCGGGATGCCCGCCACCCGAGCGAGTTCCGTTCCCACGCCCACGACGACGATGACGGTGCCAGCGCCAGTGGCTTCACCCGGCGCCAGGCGCTGCGGGATCCCGGCCTCTACATGGCCCTTCCCGGCGTACTGGCCGTGCCCTTCACGGTGACCGCCATCCTCTTCCACCAGACCGCGATTGCGGAGATCCGGGGCTGGTCGCTGGAACACATCGCGCTGGCGTTCTCCGGGTACGCCCTCGGCCACTTCCTGATGCTGTTCGTGGCGGGGCCGCTGGTGGACCGCATCGGGGCGCGGCGGTCACTGGCGATGGGGCTCTACCCCATGGTCGCGGGGCTGGTGGTGATGGCCATGACCCATGCAGTCTGGACGCCCTTCCTGTACCTGGCGCTTACGGGCATGAGCCAGGGCTTCGCGGGCACGGCCGGCAACGCCCTCTGGCCGGAACGCTACGGCGTGGCCCACATCGGCAGCATCCGTTCCCTGGCCCAGGCGGCCATGGTGCTGTCCACCTCCGCCTCCCCGGCCCTCGCCGGACTGGCCCTGGATGCCGGCATGACACCGGCCGGACTGGGTCTGACCCTTGCCGGCGCGACCGTGGCCGCCTCCATGCTGCTCCTGCTGGTGCCGGACACACCACGCAGCAGCGCTTCCTGATCGTTGACGTCGCCCGATACGCCGCTCCTGGCTAGCGGCGGCGGATGACCCCGGCGGTGTAGCAGAACACGCCGGCGAACAGGGCGCCGTAGGCCAGCAGGGAGAGCAGCACCGACGGCGCCAGGCCGCCGGAGACCATGGCCAGCAGCGGCGCCAGGGCTGACAGCATCAGGAGGATTCCGATGGCCCGCAAGGTCTAGTCCCGCTCCGGGTCCTGAAGCCAGCAGGCGGAATAGTGCCCGGCCTCGGGCTCGAACACCGGCGGATCCTGCTGGTCGCAGAGACCGGCCATGGCCCGGGGGCAGCGCGGGTGGAAACGACACCCTTCGGGCGGGTGCAACAGGCTGGGCGGTTCGCCATCCGGCACGTCGCGTTCATCCAGCGCGTTGTCTGCATCCACATCCGCAATCGCCGCCAGCAGAGCGCGGGTATAGGGATGCTGGGGATTGTCCAGGAGCCGTTCCACCGGCGCCTGCTCCACCACCCGGCCCGCGTACATCACGAAGATGCGGTCGGCGTAGTGGCGCACGGTTGAGAGGTCGTGGGTGATGAAGGCCAGGGTCAGCCCCCGCTCCTGCTGGATGCGCCGTAGCAGATTGAGGATCTCCACCCGCACCGAGGCGTCGAGCATCGAGACGGGCTCGTCCGCGATCAGCATGGCCGGCTCCAGCAGCAGCGCCCGGGCGATCACCACCCGCTGCTGCTGGCCGCCACTGAGCATGTGCGGGAACTTGGGCAGGATCTCGTCCACCTGGGTCAGGCGCACTTCCTCCAACGCCCGGCGGATACGGCGCTCGCGCTCGTCACGGTCCTTAACGCCGTGGATGATCAGCGGCTCGGAAAGCAGACGGCGCACGTCCATGAAGGGCGGCAGCGCACCGAAGGGGTCCTGCTGCACATAGCCGACCCGCGCCAGGTACTGGCGGCGATCCTCGCCTTTCAGCTCGCTGAGGTGCTGCCCCTCGAAGATCACGTCGCCATGGCTGGGGTTGTGCAGGCCGAGCAGGGTCCGGGCCAGTGAGCTCTTGCCGCAGCCGCTCTCGCCCACGAAAGCCACGGATTCGCCCTTCGCCAGCTCAAAGTCCACGCCGTCCACGGCGCGCACCGAGCCCACGCGCAGGAAGCCCCACTGGCGCAGCTCAAACCAGGTGTGCAGGTTGGTCGCCTGGAGCAATGGTTCCTCAGCCGTCATGGTCGGTGCCCTCCTCATGCAGCCAGCAGCGAACACGGCGGTCGCCGTCCAGTTCGAACGCGGGCGGATCCTCGCTGCAGCGCCCGAAACGCCGCGGGCAGCGGTCCGCGAAGCGACAGCCCGCCGGCGGGTCGATCAGGTCCGGCGGCTCACCCGGTATGTAGCCCGGCGGCTCGCTCTGGTGCAGGCGCGGCACGCTGTCCATCAGCAGCTTCGAATAGGGGTGGGCCGGATGATGGAAAAAATCACGGGCGTCGCTCTGCTCCACGATCTGCCCGGCATACATCAGCGCCACCCGGTCCGCCAGCTCGCTGGAGGTAGCCACGTCATGGGTGATCAGGATGAAGCTGGTGCCCTGCTCGCGCTTGATGCGCTTGAGCACGTTCATGATGCTCGCCTGGGTCAGGACGTCCAGGGCCGAGGTGGGTTCGTCCAGGATCACCAGCTCGGGCTCGGTGACCAGCGCCATGGCCAGCACCACGCGCTGGCGCATGCCGCCGGAGAGTTCGAAGGGGTAGCGGGTCACGAAGTCCCGGGATACGCCGACCGTGGCGAAGGTCTCCACCACCCGCTCCATGGCGGCCTCTTTCGACCAGCCCCGGTGCACCCGCAGCGGCTCCGCCACCTGCTCGCCCACCCGGACCACCGGGTTGAGGGCGTTCATGGCCGCCTGCATGACCATCGAGATGCGGTTCCACTGCACACCGGAACGGAAGCGCTCGTCGTCCATGCCCATGAGTTCGTCACCACCGAGCATCACCTGGCCGCTGTAGCGGGCCACGTTGCGGGGCAGCAGCCGCATCAGTGCCTTGGCCAGGGAGCTCTTGCCGGAGCCGGACTCGCCCAGCACCACCAGCGCCTCGTTGCGCCCCACGTCCAGGTCAACGCCGTCCACCGCCCGGGCCGTCCCCCGGCGGGTGCGGTAATGGAGCTGCAGGTTGCGGACCTGCAGCAGCGGCTCGCGAGCGTCCGTCATTGCGTTCTCAGCCTCGGATTGAAGATACGGTCCAGGGCGAAACCGAACATGGCGAAGCCCAGCCCCGTCAGCATCAGCAGCACGGCGGGCGCTATCACCCAGTAGTAGAAGCCATTGTAGAGCGCGCTCTGCTCCTGGGCGTCATTGAGTACCTTGCCCCAGGTGGGCAGCTCCGGGTCGCCCAGACCCAGAACCGCCAGCGACGCCTCCAGGAACACGAAGGTCGGGATCAGGGTCACGAAGGTCGGGATCAGCACCGGCAGGATGCGCGGGATCATGTAGCGCAGGATGATGCGCGCGTTGCCCGCGCCATAGGCCCGCGCCGCCTCGATGTAGGGCGCCTCGCAGATGGGCAGCAGCATGGCCCGGTAGGTCTTGATGCCGGCGCTGAAGATGCCCAGCGCAATCACCACGCCCAGCATCAGCCAGATGCTGGTGGAATAGAGCGTACCCACCATCACCAGTATCGGGAGCATGGGCAGGATCATGTTCACCTCGGTCAGGCGCTGGATGAGCGCATCCACCCACCCCCGGTACCAGACGCCGGTGGCGGCGATCACCAGGGTCGTCAGCGTGGTGCCCACCGCCGCCAGCAGCCCGAAGGCCAGCGCCACGGGCGTACCCCACATCAGTGCCAGCATCAGGTTGCGGCGCTGGTAGTCGGTGCCGGCCAGCCCGTGGACCTGGCCATAGACCGCCAGATCGGCCTCCAGTTCGGCACCCGGATCAAACAGCATGGCGTCCACCGTGAGCCGGTATTCGCCCTGTTCAGCCTTCGGATCCGCCGGACCACTGTCGCCGGCGAACAGTCCCACGTGCGGCACCATGCCCAGCCGCCCCTCCAGCGCCCGGTTCTGGGAGATGGAGATACGGTCCTCTTCCGAGACCCGACGCCCGCCCAGAGAGATGGTCTCCCCGGAGGGCGTGTGCCAGGTCAGACGCACAAAGGCCTCCTGCTGGGTACCCTTCTGGTTCAGGAAGAGGTTGAGTTCGCTGGGGAAGCCCTCATTGTCGTACTCAAAGGTCAGCGGAATCCGCACCTGCTTGCCACCCTCAAAGGGGGCCTCGCGCACGTCGGCATTGTCACTTTCCACGACCCGGGTCTGCGGCAGGTTGCCGCCCAGCAGCCGATCCGCCCAGACCGGCCCGGCGTTGACCGGGTTCATCTGCCAGTGGTCCCCGCCCCGCCAGCGATCCAGTGCCTCGGAATAGGGAATGGTGATGACGGTATAGAACGACAGCGCCACCAGGAAGAGGATGATCCCCAGACCGCCAACCGCGGAGGGATACCCCTTGAGCTCACGCAGCCCCTGCATCCAGCGGCTCATTGCTCACCTCCTTCGATCCGCACGCGCGGGTCGAGAATGGCGTAGAGGAAATCCAGCATGAACACGGTAACCGCCAGCAGGTAGGCGAAGATCACCACGCCGCCGATGATCACCGGCGTGTCCCGGTGCCCGATGGCCTGGAACAGCAGTGTGCCCAGTCCGGGCCAGTTGAACACCTGCTCCAGGATGATGGCGCCACTCCAGAGGCCGATCAGCATCAGCAGGAAGTTGGTGATGATGGGCGCCAGGGTCGGCCGCAGGATGTAGCGGCTCTGGATCAGGTTCGAGGGCAGGCCCTTGGCCCGCGCCATCTCCACGTAATCCTCGCTGGAGTGGATCAGGAAGAAGGTCCGCCACGAGTAGATGGAGATGAAGATGGACGACAGGAACATAGCGATGACCGGCAGCACCAGGTGCTCCAGCACGCTCCCGGCGTAGACCCAGGGATCCGCGGGCGGCGGTATGGCAACCATGCCGCCGGCGGGCAGCACCGGCACCACGAAGGCGAACAGCAGGATCAGGAAGATGCCGTAGAACCAGGCCGGCGCGGCCGAGCTGGGGGCCAGGCCGATAACGGCGCGGTCCAGCCGACTGCCGTAGCGTCGCGACAGGTAGAGCGCCGCATAGACGGAAACGAAGAACACCAGCAGGTTGGCCGTACCGAACAGCAGCAACGTGGCCGGCAGCCGCTCCACGATGATGTCGTAGACCGCACGCGAGCCGGAATCACTGTGCATCTCCTCCGCGCGCCCCAGATCCAGCTGGATCGCCTGGGCCAGGTAGTCGAAGCTGCGCCAGATGAAGGGTTCGTCCAGGTTGCGCTGCTCGATCTGCAGCTGCACCTGTTCCTGGATCAGTTCGTTACGCTCCTCGGAATCCATCTCCATGAAGGCCGGATCCGCGCGAACCGATTCAGACACCGTTGCTCGGATCTGAATCTTGCGGAGCTCATCCACCTTGCCGCCCATGTTGGCGATGATAATGGTCAGGTAGACGCCGATCAGAACGGTCACGAACAGCGCCAGCACCCGGCGCAGGGTGAACCAGCCAAGACGGCGGAAATCCCGCAGGCGACTATTCATCATCCACCTCCATCAGCCGGGTGCCCACCGGAACCGTGGCAAAGGCGTGGGAGGCGAAGGCCGGCAAAGCCACCCGGGAGGACGTCACTGCCACCTCCAGGCTGTTGGCACCGTCGCCCAGGGCCGACAGGGTGTCGGCATCCAGTGATACCTGCCAGCGCCCCGCGCCAGCGGGTTCCGCCTGGCCGCGGGTCTGGAGATTGCCGTCGGCGTCGAAAAGCAGGTATTCAAGGTTCCTGATGGCCTTCTTCGGGTAGGGATCCCCGCCAAAGGTCACATCCACGTTGAAGGTGGCAGACTTCCCCTGGGTCACCATCATGGGCCCGTCCAGGGTCACCTCCGGAATCTCGGGTTCGCTGAAATCCAGCCACTTGTCCGCCGGGTCCGCAAAATCTTCGTAGCGGCGCAGCACCACTGTCTTTTCAACAGGGTGCACGGAATGCAGGTAGAAGGGCCCATTGCCCACCCAGAAATGGCCACGCTCGCGGTACCAGTCCTGGATGGCGCTGTAGCGCCGTTGCGCCGGGTTCCCGCCTTCCGTCATGCCCTTGAGGACCGAGGCGTAGGGCAGGTAGCCCTGCTCAAGTGCCCGGCCCAGGTGCCGCTCCAGAGTCGCCAGGCTGGGCCCGGACACCAGACTGAGCCAGGGCACCCGATTGGCGTCCGCCTTGTGCGAGGAAAAGGCCAGATCCCCGGCCTTTTCCGCCCGCATGCCCAGCGCCAGCATGTGCCACGGCAACGGCGACAGCGCCTGCTGGGCCACGATGGTCTCGGCGTCCGGGAAGACCTGGTCGCTGTAGACCTCGATCACCAGCGGTTCGCGCTGGAGAATGCGCCAGCCCTTGAAGTACCGCTGGAACACCTTGAAACGCGGTACGTGCGCAGGGTCGAAGAAGGGACTGTTCTCATCCGCACGGGCAAAGCTCAGGATCCAGGGCAGCACCAGATCCGCCAGGGACATCTCGGTGCCGTCATGCCACTGACCATCCAGATAGCCTTCCTCATAGCGGATGCGGGTGCGCGAGCGCGCCGTCGTGCCCTCGGGATGAGCGTCCCCGACGGTCCGGAAACGGCGCTCTTCCGCGTTCCAGCCGATCCATGCGTCCGCCGGCACCTCAATGGTTTCCTTGCGCTCCAGCTCCACCCAGTCCTGGCTGCGCTGAGCCACCGTATCCTCGGTGACCGTCACCTCCGCGCCCTGGATGCTCTGGGGCTGGTAGAGCCCTGTGTAGGGGTTCGGAAGCAGAGGCGGATCATTGAGTGCCCGCGTGATCATGGTATCGAACAGCCAGTTGCTGCCGGCCACCGGGTTCCAGGGCTCGGTCAGGATGCTGGGAGCCGCAAACGTCATGCTACCGCCCAGCCGATCCTCGTAGCGCAGGGTGTAGGGCCACATCCGCGAGCCGGCGATCCCCCCGGCCAGGTCCGCGGCCAGGGCCACGTTGGCAGCACGCGGAATGATACTGAGCTGGTCCACCAGCCAGATGCGGTAGGACTCCTCCATGGCCAGCTCCATGCCCTCGGCCATCAGCTCGCGCCGTTCCTCCATGCTGGTGTAATCCCGGCGCTCCAGCCGGCGGGCGATGTTATCCAGGGTCTCGTTCGGGTCATAGGCCTGCCACAGCGGGTCCGGGCGGCCACGGTTGGTGTAGTAGAAGCTCAGGTTGCTGGAGACGTCCCGGTTGATGGCGGTTGAGACCCAGCTGCCGGTATAGATGTGCCACTGTCCTGCCGCCGGGTCGGTGGCGATCCAGATGCGCGAGGCCTCCTGGGCTGTACGGTACTGGCGCCGCACGTTGAACCCGAGATCGCTCATGAGGTTGCTCACGTAGTCGCCCACCTGCTTGCGGGCGTCCTCGGTGCGGATCAGGATCTGCAGCGTTACCGGTTTGCCGTTGTGGTACCACTGCCCGTCCCGGCGGGTCGCGCCCATCTCTTTCATGGCATCCGTGATGATCCGGCGTGCCTTTTCCGGGTCATGGCCGTACTGGAGCTCCAGGGAACGGGCAGTCTCCGCCAATCGCGCATAATCCGGGAAGGCGGTGTTCATCGGCAGGTAGCGGGGAACGGCCATGCCGCCGTAGATCTCCTCGGCTACATGCCGGCGGTCCACCAGCCAGTTCATGGCCTCACGAATACGGCGGTTTCTGAAGGGATTGAGGCCCTCCTCGAATTCCGCCGGGTTGAGGGTCAGCTCGGTGTTGGAGCCGTAGGCGGTCTCGTAGTCACCCTTGCGGGAGTCGCGCAGGCGCTGATAGGCGGTGATGTTGGTGATGCCCTGGGCGAACACCTGCTGCCGGCCCCGCTCAATCAGGCCCGCGATCTTGCCCACGTCCGACTGCTGGGTGAACACCACCTCATCCACCAGCGCCCCACGGCGACCACTTTCCTCAATGGCCTCGCGAAGATCCACAGACTCGTTATCGGAACTGGTGGATTCATCAGGCTGTTCTGACGGGCGTGGCAACAGCATCAGCAGGGCCAGCACCACAAGCCCCGCCAGCACCCAGGCAATGGGTTTTCTCAAGATGACCGGCGCTCCCTTCCTGTTGTTCTTTGACGGGACAGGTTATACGAAGCCAAGCCGGCGGGAAAACCGGATTCAGACTGAAATGACCGTAATGCCAACCCGTTGGCGGCGTAACGGCGGGCTATTCAGAACAGAAGGGCCAGAACTGCCAGAAATGGCGACAGCGGAACTCGGACTCACACTGCTTCAACTGGGCGTCATAACGCCAGGCCCGTTGCTCCACCTGCCGGGCGATTCTCTGGATACCCGGCTTGGACCGGTAACTGCCCCGCTCATAGCCGGTCGGCCCCTGGTGGTAGGCCAGATAGAGATGCTCCGGATTGGACAGGGCGATGCCCTGACGCTCGTGGCTGCGCCGGTTGTACCAGCCAATGAAGTCCGTGGCGTGCTTCATGTGGGTACGCCGCGCGAACAGCCCGCCCGCGTCCTCCTCGTACTCCCCCCAGACCGGATCCTGGGCCTGGGCGTACCCATAGGCCGAGGACGAGCGGAACCAGGGAATGATGCCCAGAAGCCAGGGGCGCGGCGGCCGGACATGGCTGCGGAAGGACGATTCCCTGTAAACAAACGCCATCTGCGTGGCGATGGGCGTACCCCAGCGCTCTTCGGATGCCCGGGCATAGTCATACCATTCCGGCTGCTCCCGGAAGATCTCGCAGATGTTGCCCTGGTCCGACGGCGGGTCCGGTGCCAGCAGCGAACACCCCGCCAGCACGCCGGTCGCGATGATCAGCAGCACATACCGGACCATTGAGGTCATATGCGGCAACTCACTCAATCCACGCTAACGACCGCAGTATAGCAAGGGCGGAACGCGAGGAAATGGACTGATCCTGAACGGCCGGACATAAAATTTGGACAAGTGTCCGATTTTATGATTCGCTGCTCGTAATCTGATCAAAAACAACAAAAGAGAAGGATGGGGTCATGACCTATGACTACGTGATCGTCGGCGGCGGCTCGGCCGGGTCCGTGCTCGCCTCCAGACTGAGTGAGGATCCGGACGTCAGCGTCTGCCTGCTGGAGGCGGGCGGGCACGGCAACCACCTGCTGATCCGTGCCCCGGCAGCGGTTGTGGCCATGATGCCGGGCCACGGCAAAATCAATAACTGGGCGTTCGAGACCGAACCCCAGTCAAGCTTCAACGGCCGCCGTGGCTACCAGCCCCGAGGCAAGGGCCTGGGCGGCTCCAGCGCCATCAATGCCATGCTGTGCGTGCGCGGCCACCGCAAGGACTACGACCACTGGGCGGAGCTGGGCTGCGAAGGCTGGAGCTGGGAGGAGGTCCTGCCCTATTTCCGCAAGTCCGAGAACAACGAAAACGGCGCCAATGCCGTCCACGGCGACAGCGGCCCCCTCCACGTCAGCAACCAGAGGTCACCGCGCCCCATCACCCGGGCCTTCATCAAGGCCGCCACCGAGTGCGGCCATGCCGAAGTGGACGACATCAACGACGGTGACAACGAGGGCGTCGCCCTCTTCCCGGTCACGCAGTTCCACAGCGTGGAACGCAACGGTGAGCGCTGTTCCGCCGCGGCCGCCTACCTCCACCCGGTCATGGACCGCCCCAACCTGACGGTCATCACCGGCGCCCACGCCACCCGCGTCCTCACCGAGGGCAAGCGCGCCACCGGCGTCGCCTACCGGCAGGGCAAACAGGACCACAGTGTCCACGCACGGCAGGAAGTCCTGCTTTCGGGCGGCGCCTTCAACTCACCGCAACTGCTCCAGCTCTCGGGGATCGGGCGCCCGGACAACATCCAGCCCCACGGCATCGGGATGGTCCACGAACTGCCCGGCGTGGGCCAGAACCTGCAGGACCACCTCGACCTGATCATGGCCTACAAGTCGACGGACACCGACACCTTCGGCTTCAGCATGGCGGGCTTCCTGCGGATGCTGCGCCAGATCCTGCAGTGGCGCCGGGACGGCACGGGGATGATCGCCACGCCCTTTGCCGAGGGCGCGGCCTTCCTGAAAACGGACCCCGCGCTGGACAAGCCCGACATCCAGCTCCACTTCGTGATCTCGATCGTCGAGGACCACGCGCGCCGGCTGCACTGGGGCCATGGCTTCAGCTGCCACGTCTGCGCCGTGAACCCCCACTCCCGTGGCGAGGTCTTCCTCAAGAGCGCGGACCCGCTGGCCGCACCGGGCATCGACCCGAAGTTCCTGGACGACCAGCGCGACCTGGACACCATGATCAAGGGTGCCCGGATGACGCGGGAGATCCTCCAGGCACCGGCGCTGGCGCCATGGCGCCAGAAAGAGCTGTTCGGCGTGGGCGATGGCATGAGCGACGCCGACTGGGAGCAGCAGATCCGTGCCCGCGGCGACACCATCTACCACCCGGTGGGCACCTGCCGGATGGGGCCGGAAGGCGACCCCATGGCGGTGGTCGACCCGGAACTGAAGGTGCATGGCATGCAGGGGCTGCGCGTGGTGGACGCCTCCGTCATGCCCACCGTGGTCAGCGGCAACACCAACGCGCCCACCATCATGATCGCGGAAAAGGCGGCGGACCTGATCCGCTCCGCCCGGACCATTTAACACTGCAGGAACCAAAGGAACACCGGCCATGACCAACGACAACGCGCACCCCGACTTCGAGGCCCTGCAGTCCCAGCTCGACACGCTCGCCGCCGCGAAGGACCAATGGGCCCGCACGACGCTGGATGAGCGCATCGCCATTCTTGAGTCGATCAAGGATGCTCTTATGGGCGTCGCCGGTGACTGGGCCCGGCAGGGCGCCAGCGCCAAGGGCCTGTCGGGTTCCCCCCTGGAGGGTGAGGAATGGATGTCCGGCCCCTATGCCCTGATGGGCGCCTGTAACGGCCTGATCGAGACGCTCTCCAGGATGAACGGCAAGTCCTTCCTGCAGGATATTCCCCTGCGGACACTGCCCAACGGCCAGCTTGCCGCGCGCGTCACGCCCCACACCATCTGGGACCGGCTCCTGCTCTCCGGCGTCAGCGCCGAGGTCTGGATGCAGGAGGGCATCACCAAAGACAACCTCGCCGCCCACACCGCCACCGCCTACGACACCCCGGCCGAGCAGCGCCAGGGCAGGGTCTCGCTGGTGCTGGGCGCCGGCAACATCGCCGCCATCGCCCCGCTCGACGTCTTCCAGAAGCTGTTCCTTGAGCACCAGGTCGTGATCCTCAAGATGAACCCGGTCAACGAGTACCTCGCCGGGGTCCTGGAGTCCGCCCTGGCCCCGCTGATCGAACGGGACGCCCTGCGCATCGTGAAAGGCGGCGGTGACGTTGGCGCCTGGCTCACGGAACATGAACTGATCGAGGAAATCCACATCACCGGCTCCCAGGCGACCCACGACATGATCATCTGGGGCAAGGGCGAGGAAGGCGAGAAGAACCGTGCCGCCGGCACACCGCGCCTGGACAAGCGCATCACCTCGGAGCTGGGCGCGGTCTGCCCCACCATCGTGGTCCCCGGGAACTGGTCGGAGGCGGACATCCGCTTCCAGGCGGAACAGATCGCCACCCAGAAGCTGCACAACTCCGGCTTCAACTGCGTGGCCTGCCAGGCCCTGCTGATGCCGCGCGGCTGGGACCAGGAAGACGCCCTGATGCGCGAGCTCCGCGACGTCATCAGCCAGTCCGCCCGCCCCACCTACTACCCCGGCACCGAGGACCGTCTGGCGGCGTTCCGGGACCATGCCAGTGAGGTAGACGTTGTCAGCCGTGGGCACGCGCCGGAGCTGCTGATCAACAACCTTGAGGACCACGACCGGTTCCGCTCGAACGAGGTCTTCGCCCCGGCCTTCTCCGTGCAGCGCCTGGAAGCCCCGGACGCCGAGCAGTACCTGCGCAACGCCATCGAGTTCGCCAACAACCAGCTCCACGGCACCCTGGGCGCCAACATCGTGATCCACCCGGACACGATCCGCGCCATGGGCCGCGAGCGCTTCGAGGCCCTGCTGGCGGATCTGCACTACGGCACCATCGCCATCAACGCCTGGACGGGCCTGGGCTTTCTCAACACCGTCTGCCCCTGGGGCGCCTTCCCCGGCCACACCCTGGACGACGTCCAGAGCGGCATCGGCTCCGTCCACAACACCTTCATGTTCGAGGCGGCCGAACGCTCAGTGGTGGAAGCCCCCTTCCGACCCTTCCCGCGCTCCGTCGCCAACGGCGACTGGAGCCTGCTGCCACGGCCACCCTGGTTCATCACCAATACCCGGCAGCACAAGCTTGGTGAACTGCTGACCCAGTTCGAGTACAAACCGGCCTGGCACCGGATTCCCGGCATTTTCCTCAACGCCCTGATGGGCTAGGGTTCCGCGCTCCACGTGGATGGTCAGACGAGGTAGTAGGCATGAGCACGGTTGCCCCCGACAAACTGCAGGCACGCGCGGACCGCAAGACGCGCAAGCGCCAGGAAAAGAAGGACCAGATCGCGCGCAGTGCCATGCAGGCGCTCCAGGAGCTGGGGTACGCCAACACCAGCCTGCGGGACATCGCCGCCAGGGCCGACCTCTCGCTCGGCATGCTGCACTACTACTTCGAGGACCGGACCCAGCTGATCCTCCACTGCGTCTCGCTCTACAAGGCCGCGTTCATCTCCGGGCTGGAAGAGGCGCTGAGCGAGGCCAGCGGCCGGGAACCGGTTATCAACGCGCTCGCCAACGCCCTGGCGACCTCCATCGTGGAAGACGCCTCAACCCACCGGCTATGGTACGACATCCGCGGCCAGGCCCTGTTCGACCCGGCCTTCCGGCCCATGGTGCGCGAGCTGGAAGCCGCGCTGATCGACGTGGTTGAAACCGCTGCTGAAAAGACCGGGTCAGCCCAACCCGGCGCAGGCGAATTCGGCTACGCGCTCATCGACGGCGTCTTCCGCTACCAGATGCAGAACCAGCTCACGGGCACACCCCGCGACCATCAATCGCTCGCTACGGAGATGCGAGCCCTGCTCGAAAAACTGTTCTAGACCCGCAACCCCCTGGACAACAGGAGACACCATGACAATAACAAAACCACTCCGGAAAACCCTGACGACCCTGGCCATGCTGACCCTGTCAGCGGGCGCTGCTCACGCCCAGGAGGCCAGCACGCATACGGCGGAAGCCAACCGGGCCGTCCTGGACGCCCTGCCGTTCGAGGACCGCACCGACTTCGAGAACGCCGAGCGTGGCCTCATCGCCAAACCGGACAACAAGGCGATCACCAACGCCGAGGGTGACGTCGTCTACGACATAGGCGCGTTCGACTTTCTGGCAGGCGCCGAGGCCCCGGCAACAGCGAACCCCAGCCTCTGGCGACAAGGCCAGCTCAACCGGATCTCGGGCCTCTTCAAGGTGACGGATGGCATCTACCAGGTCCGTGGTTACGACCTGTCGGTGATGAGCTTCATCCGTGGGGAAAGTGGCTGGATCGTGATCGACCCCCTGGTTTCGACCGAACCGGCCAGAGCCGGGTTCGAACTGCTCAAGCAGCATGTGGCGGACCTGCCGGTCAGTGCCGTGATCTTCACCCACAGCCACGCGGACCACTTCGGGGGCGTGAAGGGCATCATCTCGAAAGCGGAGGTCCAGGAACGGGACGTCCCGATCATTGCACCCGAAGGCTTCTATGATGCCGCCGTGGGCGAGAACCTGATTGCCGGCAACGCCATGAGCCGCCGCGCCAGCTACATGTTCGGCAACCTCCTGCCCAAGGGCCCGAAGGGCTCCATTGGCGCCGGCCTGGGCAACACCACCTCCGCCGGCACCATCACCATCCTCGAGCCCACCCGGGTGATCTCCGGCCCGCCGGCGGAGCCGATCGAGACGTCCGTGGACGGCGTCGAGATGACCTTCCTCAACACGCCCGGCGCCGAGGCCCCCGCCGAGCTGATGTTCTACCTGCCGGAATCCAACGCCATGATGCAGGCTGAGGAAATCAACCACGTCATGCACAACCTCTACACGCTGCGTGGCGCCAAGGTCCGCAGCGGCGACCTCTGGGCCAAGTACATCCACGAGGTCATCAAGCAGTTCGGGGACGAAGTGGAAACCAGCTTCGGCAGCCACCACTGGCCGGTCTGGGGCAACGCCGCCATCAATGAGTTCTGGCGCAAGCAACGGGACACCTACCGCTACCTGCATGACGAAGTCCTGCGGCTGGCGAACAAGGGCCAGACCATGGATGAAATCGCCGAGAACATTGAGCTGCCCGAGAGCCTGGCCAACGAATTCGCCAACCGGGGCTACTACGGGTCGGTCAGCCACAACGCCAAGGCCCAGTACCAGCTCTACTTCGGGTGGTTCAGCGGCAACCCCTCCGAGCTGAACCCCCTGCCGCCGGTGGAGGAAGGCGAGAAATTCGTTGAGTACGCCGGGGGCGCCAAAGAACTGATCCGCAAGGCCCGCGCGGACTACGAGGCCGGCGAATACCGCTGGGCCGCAACGGCGCTCAACCACCTGGTCTTCGCCCAGCCGGACAACGAAACTGCGAAGGAACTCCTGGCCGATGTCCTGACCCAGATGGGCTACCAGTCCGAGAACGGCCCGTGGCGGAACTTCTACCTGACGGGCGCGAAAGAACTGCGCAACGGCGTGGCCGCGGGCATGATGCCCAACACCCGATCCACCGACATCATCCGAAGCTTACCCATCGATAAGTATCTGGATTACCTCGCGGTGCGCCTGGACCACCCCAAGGCTGCCAAAGCCAACGTGGACCTGGACCTCAACATCGTGATGCCGGATGTGGACACCCGATTCACGCTGGACGTCGCCAATGGGGTCCTGAACTACGACATCGGGAAACAGGATGATGATGCCGACGCCACGGTCACCATCGACCGCGCCGTGCTGGACGCCATCAACCTCAAGCAACGGACCTTCCCGGAAGCCATGAAGGCTGGAGACATCGAAATCGAAGGCGACCAGGAAGCCTTCATGTCGTTCCTGGGTCTTCTGGACAGCTTCGATTTCGGCTTCAACATCGTCACGCCCTGAGCGGCGTGACCCGAGCCGATACGGAAGGAAAACTGGAGCGGGCGACGAGGCTCGAACTCGCGACTTTCAGCTTGGGAAGCTGATGCTCTACCAACTGAGCTACGCCCGCAAAGATCTTTATGTCTCTGTTTCTGCGGGACTTCCTGTTTGGCCACCTGATGACCAATCCATCCCTCTCCTACTGTGTCCCCACAAATGTCCCCACACTGTGCAAAGCGTCACTCTGCTGTCCCCACAAAAAGGGGTGTTGGGGTCGATCCGTGGAGCATGAACAGGGAACCACCGCGAACCGCTGCTGTCAATCGTGGGCGGTACCAGACCCCTGTGGCGACGTCGACCGCAGGATCAGCGTCACCTGCCCCCCACCCCGCAAGGTCTCTCACTCCATACAGTCCCATTGGATGTGTGAAACCGGGAATTCAAACGATCACATAGCACTACACCACCACATGCGCTAGGGTGCTATTTTATAAGAGGTTTAAAGACACCTTGGGCACGCAGGCAAGCGACGCTATCTAGAATTCACGAATATCAATATCGCTGAGTTCTCGCGATTGCCTGTTAGACGTTGATAGGAGAGTTATGGGGCTTGCTACAGAGATACTAAGATTCTTTCACGTCGATTTTTCTGATGGCGCTAAACCCCAGGCAATTCGGACAGTCGAAGAATTCTCAAAGGTCAGACCTGAGTGGAATGAAACACTTGACCTGCAACAGGTTTTCAGAGTTTGTTCTCACTTGGAGCACAATGGATACCTTGTTGAAGCCAATACTTCAAACCCTCATCCCATATTAGGGCGAGGCTATGTGGCGCAAAACTTTGATGAGCGAAGAGCAGATTATGGCGAGTATGATTTCGTAGGATATGGATTTGGGTTTCTACGTGAACAACTTGGCTCGGCAGTTCGTCCCGTTGTTGTCACAAAGCCGAACGGCGATGAGGATATCGGAACATGTTTTCTTCTCGGCAACCAATGCACTCTGTTTACAGCGCGACATGTTGTAGAAGGGATGCAGCGTATTGATATTCCAGATAAGGATGGAAATCCAATAAAGGTTAGAGAAATATTGGTTTCAGAAGATCCTTCTCTTGACGTTGCGCTCATACAGGCAGACAGACCACTAGATAATATTCCTTATTTTAGGTGCAGTGATTCCAGCATTCTTGATGAGGTACTTTGCCTTGGTTTTCCTCCTATTCCAGGCTTTGAAGAAACCTTAATTGCTGATCTTGCGACGGTTAACGCAGAGATTAAAGCTTCATCTGGTCGTGTGGTTGCCTCGGGGAATTCATATCTAGACCGGCAAAAATACTTTCTGATTAATGCGCGAGTTAAAGGTGGGAACAGCGGTGGCCCAATTGTTAACCGACAAGGTTATGTGGTTGGTATCCTTGTCCAGACCTCAATGTCTCCAGATGACCAACAGAGTATAGACTCTCTTGGTTATGGTATTGCAACGCCGAAAAGTGAATGGACTAACCTTTTGGTTGATGAAAAAACAAAAGTTCATGGAGGAATTTCATTGCCGTTCAAGAATCTACCTGACGGTGGGTTTTGCACAGATAACTGATATAGGCAGGCATTACGCAATATCTGCTAGCCAGCGTCTAACAATCGGCTGCACGGCGACCGATTTTCCGCCGCTTAGCGGCTCCAAACCGGCGCGTGAGCCGGACGTTAGATTGTAGGAGTAACTATGGCGTCTAGTGAAAACCATCCTAGTTTTCCTCTCACAATACGAAGAGATCAGAAGCTTTGGCGATATATGGACTTCACCAAGTTCATGAGTCTTCTGGAAACGAAATCGCTATGGTTTAACAGGTCTGATAGGTTCGATGATCCATTTGAGGGTACATATCCTTTAAAAATCTTAAGGACATGCGTAACCGAAAATGGGCTGTACTAGAAAAATTAACTGAGCACATGCGCCAGTTTACCTATATAAACTGTTGGTACATTTCGGATCATGAGTCCGCTGCGATGTGGAATTTGTACGCGCAAACCAAAGAAGCGATTGCAATACAGACAACATATGAAAAGTTACACTTGGCCATGGCAAGTGACTGTTATATTGGCGAAGTTAAATACATAGATTACAAAAATGACGTCATACCAATAAGTAACGCCTTTAATCCTCATATGATAAAAAGAAAAGCTTTTGAGCATGAAAGAGAACTTCGCGCTATTATTCAGGATCATGAAACGCCTTCAAAGCGAAGTGAAGATGGAGGAGGTAAGGAGCACGATTATTCTGTGGTGAACGATAAGAATGGCTTAGCCATTGAAATTGATCCCATTCAGCTTATCGATTCAGTTTTTGTAGCGCCCATGTGCTCGGGGTGGTTCAAGAATTTAGTAGAGAGTATCTGTGTTAGAAGCGGGTTTAGTAGTACTAGCGTTATAACGTCAGAGCTCGACGAAGAACCATATTAATCTAACAATACGCTTTTGTCGGACGATTTTTTACACCGCTTCGCGGTTCCAAAATTGCCGCAAAGCTTTGCGTTATGTTTCAGGAGTGCTATGAGTATCCTCGTTAAACGTTTTCAGAAAGCTTCAGGAGCCTTTTCTTACTTGGAGTCCCTTGCCCACCACCATGACACAATTGTATTTAGGGGGCATGCGAATCAGGAATATCGTCTGGTTAATACATGGCAGCGGCATCGCAGCATTCCCCACGAGCCTTGGCAGACGGATATTGACGAAACACTAAACGCTTACAAAGTAGGTTTGGAGAAGCTTGGGTTAGAGTCTTTTGATCATACAAGCCGATTCGAGGCCATGGAGCACGCGAGGCATCACGGTGTGCCGACGCCTTGCCTTGACTTTTCATATTCGCCATACGTAGCTCTTTTCTTTGCATTTAACTCTATTCGTGTTCCGCGGGGTAAAAATAAAAGATATTCAGTAATATATGCGCTTAATATAAAGCAGCTTGCTATTGAGAGAGCCAAGGATATTCATCCGCCAAAGGAAAATCAAAATGCATTTTACAGTCATGTAAATTCGTTCCAGTGGCCACCAGATGACTTCTTCGATAATGGCTTTCCGGCAGGATCGCTTCAGTTTATTCCATTCCCTGGAAGGAAAAACAAAAGAATGCAGCGTCAGTTAGGGTGTCTACTATACGACACTCTTTGGTACGCACATATGGGCCACCAAGATCTTGAGGATTACATAGGAAGCATTACAGAAACCTCGATCCATGATCAGGGTGTGGCTCAGCCAGGCGATCCAATTTTGACTAAAGTACTCATAAATCAGAAAGCAGCATCAGAAGTCTTCGAGCGCCTTGAGTTAATGAATTTTACCGCTGCGAATTTGTACGGGAGCGAGGAGGGAGTGGCCCTAGATGTAAAAAATGCTTATAACTACAACCCGAAGTTCTCCTATCTTCGAGATATTAAGATGCCTCATCTTGATGATACAAAGACATAACCAAGCCATGCAGGCGACACTCGTGCCGCGTGCGCCTGATGGGCAGCGTTAAGTTTTAGAATATGGAAAGAGTTCTGAGTACTTGGGCAGGCTTATCGAGTCACTTCATTGGTGAGTGCTTTGATATCGCAAAGCCATATTTGGATGAGAAGTTCGAAGGAATGGATCCGTATGTGAGATTCGTTAGTGCTCAGCTGTTCATTGACTGTCATTTGAGTAGTGAAAGCTCGCTCATTCTGGTAAGGGAAGCCAAAGAGTGGGATGCTGACATGATCATTCGATCGGTTATGGAAGGTACGATTAAGTATGCCTTTCTCATGAGCGGTGAGGCATCAGAGGTAAGGCAAAAAGCCTTCGAATACTGGGAGCAGCTCCCTAACTTCTCTGCGATCCGACACCATGATCGAGCGCTTGCATTTCTCAATGAAGTGGCTAACCCTGACGATCCGGAGTGGCTTCCATTTAAGAAATTACTGTTGACTCAAGAAGAAATAGATTATTTAAGAAATGGCACAAACAAGAAAGATAGAAATTTACTTGAGCAGAAATGGTCGTTTTCAGAGATAACAAAAAACTTCTCTCAAAGTGAATCCGGCGGGTTAAAGCTTCTTTCGCACCTCGCTCACGGTTATGGAATGAGTAGTCACTTAATTCATAAAGATGGTGATGGTGTCGGAATGGTATGGGAAAGATATGGTCGTAATGAGAGAGAGCAGTCTGCAGTAAAGTTAGCTCACTGTGCCAGGATAGTGTCGGACGTCTGCTCCTTCTCTAAGCTTAGACTTTTCCAACTCTTGAGATTTTGTGGGCAAGAAACAGACATAATTCAGGATATTGAAAACCGCTACGATCTTCTATTTGATGAACTGGGGAAGGCGGGCAAGAATTTTACTGATGTAGAGTTCGGTCAAGAATTTAACAAATAAATAATTCCGACCAAATTTTTCTTCCGCTCCAATTTGGCGGCTTATTAAAAACGTTATGCCGAACACAACTGAACTATTAAGAAAATGAAGGAGTTCCGATGAGATCACGTTTAGAGGCCTTCCTAAAAACGCCTGCTGGATGTGACGGTGGGAACATTCAAGGTAATAATTGGTTGTTCGCAATCGAGTATGGTGGCGAGGCGGATTTATCTGATTATGATAACTTGGTCGTCGACCACAAGCATGGCTCCATTTCGAAGGGTTACGTGTCTAATTTTATTAGCTCCTACCCATTCAATCAACGCATTGCAAAATTTGAAACTGTTAAGCATGGAAGACCGATTGAGGAATATCTGGATTTTGCGGTGGAAGTAGGCATGTTCACTGACTCCTCGCAATACTATAAGGGAAATATAGGTGGGTTAGGGTTTCGGTTTGATGATCAGGACAGCTTTCAGGCTTCGTCGGAGAAGCTTGGGATTTCCAGCAAAGAAGAACTCAAAGAACTTGAGATTGAGATTCGTGAAAAAATGTTTCAAGGATGGGTGAGAGAGAACAGACCTAACTCCATCTGTTGTTTCGGGACGTCGGATTCTAACCGGTTTATCCGGGCATTTTCTGATAAGCCTGAAAATTCTGAATGCTGGAGAAAACTCTGCGGGTTCTGGTTTTATAGCGAGATTGTTCGGGATGGGAGTACCGCATTATTTATACTTCCTCACCCAACGGCTCGTTTTGGAAATGGGATGACCACTGACAGCCGAATCACAGAGTTTGCCACCCTAGTAAGAAACACGATGATTGATGCAGGGTTGGAGATTTTTTGAGTACGGGCGTGACAAGTGACTGTTGGCAGACGTATCTACGCTTCGCTCCGATACGCCGCAAAGCGGAGCGTTTCAGGAAGCTTAGGTTAGCTGTCAGGTTCTGTTATGAGCAAAAAAACCCAAACCAAATAATATAGACATATATGAGTACAGGCTATAAAACTAAATTTATCTCTGCGTACCATAAGACGAAAGAGCTAGGGCTTCATATTGAGGGAAAACCTATCCCAATTGGAAAGGCCTTGCCAGATAAAAAAATTAAAAATATCTGCGAGATTACCCTAGGTATGCTGAGGAGCTCTGAATTAAAAAACTCTTACGATCTTGCAGAGAAATGTATTCCCGTTCACATGAGCCTTAAAGAGGTTCTCAAGAAACATCTTAATGTTAACGCACATGTCACAATTGGTGACAGGTATTGGGACGACTTCATATACTGTGAGATGACATATGACTCTATTGTAAAAGAAATAGAATCACCCAGCTTTGATTCGCCACTGAGAGCTCATGTTTGGCTGACATTATCTGATGGTACCATTTTGGATTGCACAGGTGAGGCCCATTCTGATTTATTATTTGAGCGTGGTATTTATCCTTCGGAACAATGTATTTCGCTTATTCGTCCAGATAAAAGGATACAGCAGGGTTATCATCGACCATTTTTGATCGGCAGTGAGTTCCTCACGAAAACAGGCTCTTATAGAGTAATAAGTTCGTAATGATGCTGCGGTTACACTCTGCTGGTTCTTAATAGGTTTTCGAAACAGCAGACTATCCAGTTATGAGGAGCGACTGGATAGCAGCCATTCAGATAACTCGTTAGATAGCGACTGGAGTTCTGTCATGCTTTTACCACGGATGGCGCACTCCCAAACCGTATAAATTCGCCATCCTTGTTCCTGGAGCTTGGCTATATTCCGTTGGTCACGCTCCATGTTCTTATGGATTTTCTCCCGCCAGAATTCCGGCCTGGTCTTGGGCCACCTGAAAAGGTGACAATCATGCCCATGCCAGAAGCAGCCGTTGACGAAGATGACGGCGTTGTATTTCGGGAGCACGATGTCGGGGCGCCCGGGGAGATCCTTACGGTGAAGACGGAAGCGGAAGCCCCTGGCGTGGAGCATCTGCCTGATCAGGATTTCCGGTTTCGTATTGCTGCCCCGGATACGGGACATTACCCTGGATCGCTGGGGATCTGGTCTGTCAGGCTTCGTTCCCATTGAGACTCAACTCTTTTATACTGTTTATACGTACAGTAAAGGACTCCTTTGGATGCAGGAAATCCAGGTTATTGACCTTTTCGCTGGCCCTGGGGGCCTCGGTGAGGGGTTCTCCGCCTACGAATCGGATTCGGAAAATCACCCGTTCAGGATAGTGGCTTCGGTTGAGCATGAAAAATCGGCACACCAGACGCTGACACTACGAGCGCTCTATCGACAGTTCCCGAAAAATGGGATCCCTGACGATTATTATGACTACGTCACGCAGGGAGCACGGGAGTCTCTGGAAAGGGCGTTCCCTGACCATGCTGAGAAGGTTGAGAGGGCGCGTGAGGAGACACTTGGCGGCCCCTGCAGTCTGGGCACGCCGGAGCATGACGAGTTCATCCATAACCGTTTACGCGCCTCTGTTGCTGGCCATAGAGGCCCCAAGGTTGTTATTGGTGGACCTCCCTGCCAAGCCTATTCACTTGTCGGACGGGCCAGAAACCAGGGGATCATTGATTACCGGCCGGAAGAAGATGCACGGCACTATCTCTATAAGGAGTATCTCAGGGTTCTGGATGAGGTGGAGCCTGAGATCTTCGTCATGGAAAACGTCAAAGGCATTCTGACCTCCAAGGTGGATGGCGAACGGATCTTTCCGAAGATCCGTGAGGATCTTGAGAACCCAGGTAACGCTCTCGGCAATGGTCCATCCAAGGGATATCGGCTCTATCCTCTGACTTGCCGGAACTATGATGCGTTTGGTGAGCATTCGGCCAAAGATCATGATTTCGTGATTCGCGCTGAAGACTATGGCGTGCCCCAGGCAAGGCATCGGGTGATTGTCCTTGGTATCCGTGAGGATCTCGATGATGGAGGCCAGAACCGTCCCCTTCTCAACGATGGCCTCATTGAGGATCCGGTAACGGCTGGAGATGTTCTCGCGGATCTACGGCCTTTGCGTAGTGGCGTGAGTAAGCAGAAGGACTCCGCGGATGCCTGGGCAGACGTTCTTCGGACAGGTCAGGCTTCGATAATGGATGCGCTGGCCGGCAACCCCAGTGCCCAGAAAAGAGCCCGGGAAGCCTCCGAAGGGCGGATGAAGGATGAGGGGCGTGGCGGGAATTTTGTTCCCCAGAAGTCAAGGGATGTGAGGATGCCTGACGGACTGTGGGAGTGGTTCAGCGACGTATTCCTTGAGGGGAATCTGAACCATGAAACACGGAGCCATATGGCCGCAGACCTGCATCGCTACCTGTTCGCAAGCTGCTACGCGGCTGCAATGGATGGGATTTCTCCAAAAACCTCTGATTACCCTGCCGACCTGATCCCTGCCCACAAAAGCTGGGCTACCGGCAACTTTGCGGACCGCTTCAAGGTCCAGGCACGGAACAGAGTGCCGAGTACGGTTACGAGCCATATCGCCAAGGACGGACACTACTTCATCCATTATGACCCACTCCAGTGCCGTAGCCTGACGGTGCGGGAAGCGGCCCGGATCCAGACATTTCCGGACAACTACTATTTCTGTGGTGGCCGAACCCAGCAGTACACACAGGTTGGTAATGCAGTACCTCCATTTCTTGCCAGGAAGATAGCGGAGACTGTGTACCGGATTCTGGAACGGAATTCTGGCAGTACAGTAGCCGTCGGAGCTGAGGCGGAACTGGCCGAATAGCAGGGTGTGCTGGAGTACCTTTAACACCTGACCTCCCACCTGATGAGATATCCCCCGTTGCTGAATCGGGGTTGTTCAATCCATAGCATCCGAACTACGGTTAGGATCATAAGCACCATTCCCTTGGTGTTCGCCGGAGTCAAAGCAAAAGGACGTACCATCGATGTCGAGAGATCCCCAAGTCGAGCAGTTTACGGATCAGATCCGGGAGAAGCTTCCAAAGGTCGATTCGGTGGATCGTGCGGCGGAGCTGGTCGCCAGAGACATCCGTGGCCTGATGGGCAGTGTTCCTGAGGATGTGCAGGCCAACCTGGACAAGGCGACTGAGGTGGTCCGCTCGACTTTCGAGGATGTCGAGATCCTCAGACCCTCCTCGATCATCAAACCACGCGAGGACTGGTACTTCGGCCCTTCCCCAGGAGATCACCACTGGCCCGCCCTTGAGAGCTACCTGCTGGAAAAGGGGTGGGATTCTGGTGCAGTTCAGTCCATCAACGACACATCTTCGGAAGTGGTGTCCCTTCTCGCCAATCCCAGGAGGGACCAGTTCCGGTGTCGTGGTCTGGTGGTCGGCTATGTCCAGTCCGGAAAAACCGCCAATATGACCGCTGTCATGGCCAAGGCCATTGATGCGGGGTACAACCTGATCGTACTTCTGGCGGGAATGACCAACAAGCTGCGGGCACAGACGCAGGGGCGCCTTGAAAATGACCTTGTGGCAAGGCACAGGGATCTCTGGCAGCTCTATACCACTCAGGAGGATGGAGGCGATTTTGTCATCCCCAGGAATGGCTCCTTCACAATGCCAGTGGAGTCCCGGGCTCAGCTGGCGGTGATGAAGAAAGTCACATCCAGACTTGAGGCATTCCAGCGGACGATTGAGAAAACACCGCCCAAAATCAGGAATGAACTTAAGGTTCTGCTGATTGATGATGAGTGCGATGAGGGCTCTGTGAACGCTGCAAGCGGGGAATATGACATGACCCGCATCAACGAGTGCATCCGGAAGATTGTCGGATCCCTACCCGCCGTTTCCTACGTTGGCTATACCGCAACACCGTTCGCCAACGTCTTCATTGACCCTTTTCCTCATAACAAAGATGAACTCGATGACCTCTATCCTGAAGACTTCATCACTACGCTTCCAAGACCTGAAGGCTATTTCGGGGCGAGAGAGGTCTTTGGCAGGGATCCGGACAACGCGGATGAGCAATCTCCCGAGGATGAAGGCAGGGATGTAATCAGAGCCGTACCTGAGGACGAGCTGGACAGGTTGCGCCCCCCCAGCAAATCAAACAAGGATGAATTCCATCCTGAGGTCACGGACAGTCTGCAGGAGGCTATCCTGTGGTTCATTGGCAGCTCGGCCATCCGACTTGCACGTGGGCATACGGACAGACACATGACGATGCTGGTGCATACCTCTCCTTTCGTCATCCAGCACGAGTACATGGCCCGGGCTATCGGTGACTGGATTGATGGGCATGAGGATGAACTCCGTGAGGGGCAGGGAGCCGTTTTTGAGGAGCTCAGGACCCTCATGGAATGTGAGCTTGCCGCCTATCCGGAGGAAAACCCTGAACATGGGATAAGGCCCTCGGCGGATCAGGCTATTGGTGAGATCAATGAAGTTCTCTCCCGGCTGCAGCTGGCCATAGAGAACGGCAGCAGTGATTACCGACTCGATTACTCTGGCGAGGCGAAAATCTACATCGTGATTGGTGGCGCGGTGCTCTCCCGTGGGCTGACCCTTGAAGGGCTTATGGTTTCGTTCTTCCTCCGGACGTCGAAGCAGTACGACACGCTGCTCCAGATGGGGCGATGGTTCGGGTTCAGGCACGGCTATGAGGATCTTCCCCGGCTATGGACCACCAGGGAGCTGGCGTCCAGTTTCCGGGCGCTGTCGCACATTGAAGAGGAAATCCGCGAAGACATCAGCACCTACCGGGAGAACAATCTCACTCCGATGGAATTTGCAGTGCGTGTGCGCACCATCCCTGGCATGGCGATAACCTCAGCCGCAAAAATGAAAAACGCCTATCGGACTGAGATCAGTTACGAAGGGCGTCATGTTCAGACGATCCGCTTTGACCACAGGGATCAGGATGCTGTTAAAGGGAACTGGCGGGCCGGTGAGGAACTGATCGAGTCAATCGGGCCTAGTCACTTCCAGGACGTATCCAAGGGATCGCTTGCGACCGGTGTGCCGCTGGAATCAGTCAGGCGGTTCCTGAATTCATACCGGATCTGCAACAGACACATGGATCTCAACCGGGAGCATCTGCTTGGCTTTGTTGATAGTAATCCGCAGATGCTTGCCCAGTGGAACGTCGCTCTGATCCAGCCGAACAAGGGGGGTACATCCAACCGTCCGCTGAATGGTTTCGGTCAGGTCCGGACCGTGAATCGCTCCAAGCTCAAACTCAATGAGGAAGACTACGCGGACATCAAGGCATTGATGTCCAAACAGGATGTCCTCATTGATGTGAATGAGGAACTGGACACCTCTGGGAACCGATCATGGAAGGAGCTCAAGGAGTTCCGCCCGGAAGTCCCTCTGTTGCTTCTTTACCCGATTGATGGGGCATCAAAGGCCAAAGAAGGGTCACCGAACCGCGCGGATCTTGATGCACTGGATGATCTGCTTGGCATCGGGGTCGTCTTCCCGGGCTCAGTGCAGCGCGGGGGTAACTATCTCTCCGTCAATCTGGATGTCCCCACCCCAGAAGACCTGGATGAGGTTGAGAACGTCTCGGCCGAGGACACGGGGGAACTGAATGATGGTTGATGAGGGACCGGGCCGGTACTGGAGCGAACTGCGCTCATCGGATAAAGGTGATGGGCGGCTGGAGATTCCAAGCAGGGTGAGTGAGCCGGAAACCGGTTATGGCCCTGTCCGGTTCGCTCTCGGAACCCAGAAAGAGCCGCGTTTCCTTGTCCCCTGCAGCAGCCTCCGGGGTGGTCTTCAGGAGTATTCAACCTCAGCACTCGCTGTTTTCAAGAGCAGATACCGGGTGGAAGGGCGGGATTCGCCTTTCATTGACCTCGTGTGCAGGGATCCTGCTCTGTCCGGGGTGTTCGCGGAGCTGGTGAATGAGATCAATGGTCGCCTCTCCAGGGGCGAGATTCCGGAACAGGCTGTGATGGGAGCCATTACCGATTTCAGGTCGCTGCTTGTCTCCTCCCCCAGAGGTGAGATTCCGAGGGAAACGGTTCTGGGGCTGGTGGGAGAACTCTACGTCCTCGACCGTCTGGTGGAGAAGGGAAGCGGGGCACTTAATGCCTGGCTGGGGCCCCATGATGAACGTCACGACTTCCGTGCTCAAAACCGTGCCCTTGAAGTGAAAACACTTTCCCGGCCCGATGCTACAGAGATCACCATAAGCAGTTTCAGTCAGCTCCTGGCGCCGGTTGACGGGGCTCTGGTCCTTGCCGTCGTGCGCCTGGATGAGTCGAGCAACGGAGAGCTGACAGTCGCCTCCCTGGTGCAGAGGATTCTGCGTAATGGTGGTGACTGGGAGCCTTTGAGAAAGGGGCTGGAGAATCTTGGCTGTCAGGATCCCGAGGCAGCGGAGTGGAACCGGAATGCGTTCGCCTTCCACGGCATTGAGGGCTTTGAGGTGGTTCCCGGCTTTCCGCGACTGACCGAGGCTGAGATGGTTCAGGGCAGCCTGCCTGTGGGGATCAGTCGAATTTCGTACACAGTGGATCTCGCCAATGCTGGCGCATTCCGGATGGAGGCGGATCAGTTGGAGTCATATCTCAGGGAGATGTCCCAGTGAATCGGATGGAACTGTTCAGCGAGCCTTTCTCCAGTACAGGTAACATGGCGGCCGAGGGCTCGAAGAAACTGCTTGGCAAGCCAACGCTGGGACTTCTCCAGACAGTGCTCCGTGAGTCCCTACAGAACAGCATTGATGCGGCAAAGGGGGCAGTCGGGCCAAAGGTCAGTGTCAGGCTACGGAATCTTTCCCCCAACGAGCAGAAAAATCTCTCGGAAAAAGTTCTCTGCAGTCTTCCCGAGGACGACTCTTCCTACAGAGCGATCAGTGAGAGTCTGGACCGCTCCCCATTGCGGGTTCTTGAGATCTGCGATTTCAACACAACCGGCCTCGGAGGGCCGCTCCGGGCGGATGAGCCCATCTGGGAAGAGGATCCTGATTTCGTTAACTTCCTGAGAAATATTGGGGCTGCCCAGACAACCCACCAGGGTGGTGGAACCTATGGATATGGGAAGACTTCCCTGTACGCGATCAGCCAGTGCGCCACCATCCTGGTTGACACGATGAGCACGGCCTACGGAGCGACTGTACGGCGTTTCATGGGATGCCATCTTGGTTCCACATTCGATGGACGGGCCAAGGGGGATGCTTCCCAGCGGCGCTATACTGGCAGGCACTGGTGGGGAGAGATTGACTCTAAGGGTGGTGTGGACCCGGCTCAGGGAGTGTTTGCCGAAGAGCTTGCGACGAGCCTTGGCCTTCCGGAGCGCGAGGACGGGCAGTATGGGACGTCAATCATGATCATCGATCCCGCGTTCGACTCCGAGGGAATCGATGCCCTTCAGCACGAGATCATAGAGTCAATCCTCTGGAATTTCTGGCCAAGGATGACTCAGACCACGCCTGCTGACAGGTATCTGAGCATTGAACTGCAGGTCTTGGACAGACCGGTCACTGTCCCGCCGCCGGAAGAGTACCCGCCCCTGGATCTGTACGCTGGAGCACTGGCGGACATCAGGGAGGGCCGTGATGATGTGCGATCCCTCTTCTGTGGCAACCCCAAGGAAAAGCTTGGTCAGCTTGCTATACGCAAAGGGATACGTGCGAAAAGGCATGTAAGCGCGATACGCGAGGAACATCTGGTACCTGAACAGAGCCACCATATCGCACTCATGCGGCCCGTAGAGCTGGTTGTGAAATACCTTCCAGGCGAGCCATTCCCTGACAGACGGTTTGAGTGGGGAGGCGTTTTCATCTGTTCCGACAAGGAGGAGGTGGAAACTGCTTTTGCCGCGTCGGAACCGCCAGCCCATGACGACTGGATTCCGGATAACCTGCCAAAGGGTAACCAGCGGACATTTGTGAATGTAGGCCTGCGTAAGCTGCGTGCAGAGGCTAAGGAATATGCCCAGCCTGCGGGCGGCTTTGACGATGAGGCACCCGATGGCCCCTCACTAGCGAGAACGGCCAGCCGTATGGGATCCCTGCTTGGCCAGACCGAATCCAGAGGGCCTGGACGGGGTGGCGGTGGTGGCGGTACGACCAGAGGGCCTTATTCCGTCTCAGCACCGGTTTTCGAACGTCTGGAAATGGGCGAGGAGGGGCAGGCCTTTGCCCTGTTCAGGGCAACCGTGCGCAACGACGGGAGCAATTCTGACCTCAGACTGGTGACTGAGCCCCAGCTTGTCGCGGACTCGGGTCCGGTGAATGCTTCGGATCTCTCTGAGGAGTTCCTGCCTTCAGTCAGCGCGATCCGTCACTTGGGAACAGGTAAGAGTGAGCAGAGAGAATCGATGTATCTGGGGGCTGAGGATGGGGATGTTGAGGTCGTGGTAACCGTCCCGGGACGGACTGCAGTGGGCGTAAAGCTGCGCCTTGAGAAGGGAGGTTGATGGATGGCACGCCGTACTGCTTTCCCGTTCCTCACAATTCCTGAGAACGTGGTCTCCTGCGATGGTTTTCTGATCGGCGACCCGGATACACCGCTGGAGCCAGCCGACAGTATTCTTGAAAACTGGGACTATGCGCGTGATCTCAGTGTTGGCCTTGATCTGGAGCTGGACGTCCAGGCAGCGGCACAGCACCTGGATATCCCACCTGAGGAGCTGAAGCTGGCGGTCCGGCTGACAGCAGGAACAGGAACAGGACGGATGCCCCGGTCGAGAATGACCGTGGCAGAAACCACTCTGGAGGGTGGGACGACCAGGCACATGCTCAGAGGCGACGTAGCATCCGGCTGGCTCTCCGGGAGACTGCTGCTTGAGGCGACCATCATGCTTGCTGAATCGCCTTCTGCCGCTGGCCCACTATCGCCAATGCTGGAAGGGGCCCGGCTCTGGGAACACAGTAAGGATATCCTCCTTGAGGGTGGTGGAGAATCACGCTTCCCGATCGAGACGCGCTCCTTCGCTGCATGGCAATTCCTGCAGAACAGTGCCTTCCAGAATGCGCCCTGGTTCTTCTACTGGCGGCCCGGAGCCTGGAACGCTGACTTCAGCGCCGTAACCTGCCTTTACATCAACTCGGATCATCCTGGCCTGGAGGACCGTGTTGTTGAGGGAGACCCGCTGACGCTCCAGGCCATCATGGCGGATGTCATGTCCCAGTTGATTGAGTATGCCCTTGAAATGGAGGACGGAGGCGTGTTCGAGGAGGAGTGGGAGGAAGGAACCCTGGGTGCGCAGCTGCGCAACTGGGCTGAGCTGGCGTTTCCGGGCTGGGACACCGAAACGATTGATGCTGTCCGCGACCACAAGCCAGGAGAATTCCGGGCTGCCATTCTCACGGCTGCGTCAGTAGAGGACTGATCATGGCAAGAATACCTCTGTTTCCAAGACTGCAGCCCGCTGGGGTGGATCATCTCCTTGAACAGACGGAAGGAGATCGGCCGCCACAGCCACGGGATTCCAGCCAGGCTCTAGCCGATATTGAAATGATATCTTTCGCGGCCAGCGGTGGGAGTCGGGACCTTAACTTTGTTGACTCCCTGGCTGAAGGGATCAGGGGATGTGCAGAGCGGCATGGATTTCCGGAAGGTGCTTCCCAGGCAAAGCGGGCAAAATTTGATCAGGATGTGGCCATACTTCTGGGTATGCAGTGGAGGCTGCAGACGGGGGAGGGCCTCAGGAATGACGTATGGGCTTTCCTGACCACCGTCATGGTGCCCGATGTTGTGGCCTGGCGGTTTCCCGATCAGGCATCGGAGCGCTTCCATGGAGGTGTAAGAAATGCGCTTCAGAGGCTCTGGATTCGCGGCTATGCGCTTGATCGTGGAGAGGGGCACCCAGAACGCTGGCTTTATCTGAAAGAACTGACGGAAGATTCCATGGTTCAGATTTTCGAGCGCGCCTCGCTTTCCTCAGAGCCGCAGCTGGCACAGGCTATAGCGGATGCCTGGATCCGGACTGCAGCGGATGTGGGTAAAGGTCAGATGGAAAGCATTATGCGGGCAGCAACAAAGCTGATACGGCTGCGAAATGAAATTGTTGATCTCAGTGCAGTTTCTGCCGAGGAGAGGACTTTCCAGATAGACCAACTTTGGAGGCAAGCCACGGATATATGTAATCGATAAGTGCCTCCTCGATTCAATCAATATCTGAAAGGCTATATTCCATGCCAGAGACAATTACTGCAACGAAGTACGCGAGAATTCTTAATACATCTCCCAATGCTGTCATCAAGAAAATAAAGACCGGAGAGCTTAAGGGGCACCACAAAAATTTCGTCTGGTACGTTGACGATGTTGATATTGAAAATCTGAAAGAGGATCTGGAAAAGCCGTCAACTAATAACGCTGAGGAAAGCGATCAAAATAACGCCTTCGATGTAAAGGCATGGAAAAACGAAGGGGGGAGAACTGAAATCAGCCAAGCTTCAGAAGACTCGATCGCAACTCTATTGAGCGGTACCGCGTGGATCATCCTAGCCTTGGGCTTATTGGCAGCAATCTATATTGTAGACCAGTACCATAAAACTGGGATTGTGGCTCTCGGTATAGCCGCAGTTTCTTTCTTCCAGTTTCTTCTTCTGATGGGTTTTTCCAGAGTTATTCATTTCCTGAAAATTATCGCTGAAAAACAGGAAAAGACCCGGCCCTAAGGGCCGGGTAATCAATACGTCCGTGGACGTGTGACGGAATCGAAGGTGATCAGAAAACACACCAGCGTTCCGCCAATAAGTTTCGATCAGAACTCTGTTTGCACAGCCGTCACTTATCCCCAAGCCAATGGGGCACGTGATGGCGAATCAAGGTACCACCCCTGATTCACCACATCCTTGTTGCCAGGGCCGCCAAGCCCTCACACCATTGCGACGTCACTCCCACCTTTCAGGGACACTGGAGCCACCCAGGCCGTCATTCGCGAAAACCACCACAGCAGGTGAGCGGTTTTGCTCTAACCCTAATCAGTAGGTCTCCCACACCGACAAATCCCGTACGTGCCACCGTACGGTATGCCGGCGCTTCCCGCGTTAGATACCCATGTCGACTTCACCGCCGGTTGCCTCAGCGAGCGTAGCGTGACTCTGAGAGCCTAACCCTATTCAGGGGTTTCGGGGGCCCGAGATTCCAAAGCAGCTCCCTTACTACTACCTCACCTTCCAGCGCCTGCTTACCATCAAACTGTAGTGATGGTGACCGGCTTGCTACGTCTTACCCGGATGCGTCTCTCCAGCTCACTCGCTGTGAGACGCAATTACACGCTTAAGCTATACAGGGACTCGCAAAGCTTGCGCCTCACGATGCCGCCGTTTCCAGACTTCTCCTCAACGGCCTGACGTATCTCTACGCCCTTACCAGCCCACGTGCCGGGACCGAGTCAGACCCTCATGAGCCTGCCTCAGTGGGGATTCCGGTCTCCTTCCTGGATTCCGTCACCACCTTCATTGTCATCCTTAAACTGGGCTCGGGGTACCGCAGTACCCATGTCCGCGTCGCCCAACCTCAAGTTCTTCAAAGAACCCGGATTGGGTCGAATTGGGAATTTCACCCAAAGCGCCCGTCGTAGCTACACGAGCCGGATTAGCGGCATGTAGCTTCAGCGACGTCTAGGCCGAAACTGGCTGGTTTCAGCCCAACCGATGGCAAATCGGTTCACCCTCACTCGGGTATGGTGTCTGGCAGGATTGGCGGTGTGGCGCACTGTGGACTCGCTGAATCCACAGTGCGCCACACCGCCCGCAGCATTTCTGCCTCTGCAGAACAAACAGCTTCGTAGCCAAACTCACCATTACTACGAAAGCCGCGAAATTGCATGCAGGAATCTCTTTTTGATGCCGCCCGAGACCTCGTCGTGTGAAATTGGAATCACAGACCTTCCGTAGTGATACCGCCATTCAATCAAAGAGGAGTCATTTATGGCGGTTCAAGCGATGGTGCACACGAGTAGCAGGTCGGCTCTCGCGTCGGTGAGTGCGTATGTTGCGAGGGGGTTCACTTACTACACCACAGGCACCGTACCCTACAGAAAGGCGGAGAAATTTGCCCGCAAAATGCATAACCGGTACGGCGTACACGGGGGCCAGTATGACCTGGAGAAACAGAGAGAAAAAGGACAAGCGCGGGCCCGGCTTGTGATGTTTGAAGGCGCGGAAAAACTGCACTTTGTACTGCTTGCCACAGAAGGACAGGGTCTCATTCATTCCGAGGAATCGCTGGCGAATGCACAGAAAGACGGCAAGCTGACCTGGGGAGGCCTGGTCCTTCGCAGGCGGGTAACGCCCTCAGAGAAAAAACGTAAGAAGGGCAAGTCCAGCGGAGGAGACTCCGGCTCCGGCCACAAGGTCTCAAAAAAGCAGAAGAGTGAATGGGCCTGGTATCTGACAAAGCGTGAGTACCAGGAGGTCCGGGATCTGTGTCTGACGGCAGCACGCAAAAAGGATCTTCGACAGGCGAGGATCCGTGTTGGGGAACTGATGAAGATTCCCGGTTTCAACGGAGTGCGCCACCAACGGAAAAGGCTTTTCGAGAGCATGCTTCGGACTGCACGTCATGCCGGACACAGTGAGCCGGAACTGGAGTTCATTCCCCGGCAGCAGGGCTGGGTACGCTTCAGGAAATCAGAGGTGGAACAACTCAATGCGCTCATAGCAAGGAGGTTGCCCGAGAACTATTGATTTCTGATGCCCGCGATTTCTGTCAGGGAGGAACCTCCCCGACTATACCCCAGATACCTGTGAGGGTGGCATAACGATTATGTCAATCAATAATCATCTCGTTAAAAGTCCATAGTATAGTGCCGTCCAGGGTTGTCACCTTACTTTTCCCGGACATAAGGCCGATGTCATTTAATCTCACTTGAATATCTCTGTTAGTCGAGAAACACCCTGACACCAGGCTTTTTCTATTTTGAGCAAGAGACGATGATTGATTGTCAAAAGAATTCTCAGAAGTGCATACGACAGCTCCTTCCTCAACATATGGTTGTCTAGAGCTTGATATAGATCCCTCTCCAGGTTCGAGGGATCGACTTAGCCCTCCAATAAAAGCAAATGCGACAACCCCTCCGATAGTAATCCCGATCCATTTCCGACCCTCAGACGTAACCCTGAACCAGGCTACATAAATTGCTGCCGGCCAGAAAAAAACCAACCAAAACCAGAACCACCCACTTTGGTACCACTTGCCATTATTGTCCTCAGCATATTCGGAGTCCGTAAGATCGTGTTCTGTCCCCTCCTCGGAAGATAAGTTTTCATTTTCCTGCTTCTCTGAATTTTTATTTTCTTTGTCCATCCAAACCTCTTCCTCTACATTTACGAAAATTCTGGCAAGTCTTCAGGTGAGCGCTAAAAAGCACCTCGGAACATGGAAAAGTTAGCCAGTGAACCTTTAGGGTTAAGCCTACGGCGCTCCCAGTTGACGGTCGCTCATGAATAGCCGCCTTCCTTCAACGCTTCCAGATAGGCCAAGACCTGACTACCTCTGTCATTGCTGACCATTTCTGAGGCGGTTCGTCCATCAAGTGCCGGGATAGGCTGAGACAGGTACCAGGACCAGGCGGAAGTGGCGCTGCCCGCCCATGGCTCCACGCGGTTCAATATGGTCATGGCCTGTTGCAGACGACACGAAATCGGCAACGAACGACCCCCAGCAATGGATGCAGGCGATACCCCAAGCTCACGTGCGAATTCGGACTTTGAGATGGGGATTTCCTGAATCAGCCGTTCCAGATCCTGAACGCAGCTATCGTGCTCTGAATGGGCCACCTTGAAGCCTCCATAGACCGGGAGGGAGGAATTAAAAGCGCTAAGCGAATAGGATGAAAACTTCCCTTACCTCTACGAATAGCGTCGTTCTGGGTCGCTCCTTTCCGTTGACGGGCCCGCCGGATGAGCCTCTTAGGAACCGGCGGATCATCCATTGCCTCAAGAAGCGCTTGGGCACCTCCCGGTGATACCTGTATCTGAGGAGCTTCAACCAGGGTTTCGTTTGCTTCTGGCCGTTCGCGGGATGAATCAGTCCTCATGATTGACCTGCCGACTACCGTTCTATTGCGGAATACCATGCTGGAGTCGCCCTATAACATCGCTCACGGTTTCCAGCGCCTCCTCAGATCCCGTCATACTGATTGGAGGCTCTCCCCCGAGCGCCTTCGCGGGTGAAACCAACCAGCGCACCGCTGCCCGGGTATGTCCCTCAAAAAGATCCTCAGCCCATGAAAGAATGGCAAGAAGGCGCACAAGGCGCTCCCGCATCCCATGCTCCAGGGAAGCGAACTGCTCAGAATCAGCAATAGTGCTGACTGGAGCGGCCAGAGCATCCGCGAGACTCCGTGGCGTTAAGCCCAGCGCGATCAGTTGCGTGATCACCTGCCTTTCGCGCCCGGGCAGGGATAACGCAGTAAAAGGGTCCATATTCTGGAACTCAGGCCCGAGGCACTCCCACAGGGCTGAGGTTTCCCAGAGTTCCGCGCTTTGTTTACCCTCGTCCGCATCCCCGTAGAGTTGTAGCGACTCGCCTCGATCATCCATCGCGCTCAGCTCACCTGGGCCCGGTTTGGCAAGTTCATCAGCATGAGCGGTATGCCGATCAAGTCCTTCAAGCAGCTCTTTTTCTGTAAACCGCCGCGTCACCCTGCACCTCTTTACTCAAGGCCTCTGGCCTCAGTTAGCGACATCTACTCAACCTCTTCATCCGGAACGTACTCCGCGATCTCTGAGAGCTCACAACCGAAATAGCGGCAAAGCCTGTCCAGGACGTCAGTCGTGGTCGTGTAGCCACGCCGTGTAGTGAGCTTTGAAAGTGTTGACTGAGAAACACCAGTGCTTCTCTGGATCTCCGTGAGAGTAACCCGCTTGCCCGTCCGGAATTCGGCGTCAGCAATCCGTTCTCTAAGCCGGTAGCGAATCATTCTAGCAACCTATGCCTGAAGCTCAACGAATATGCTTGACACGAATATTTAAGGCGTGAGAGATTATTCGTGTCAGGCAATAAATGAGTTTTTGAAATGGAACACGAACTATACATGAGCACAGCCCCCCCTGCCAGTAAAGGGAACCATCGTCCATTTATCAATTTGGCAACAAAAACGGGGAAGTCAGTATGAGTAACGCAGGTGCAGATATCGCAATCAGCAACCCGGTCCTGGAGCAGATGCGTCAGGTGATCATCGAGAGCTGCAGCACTACCGAGCTTGAGCAGGTGTTTCAGAAAACCATTCAGGTGGGCCAGCATTCTTCTTTGGAAGCTGCCGTCCAAGCCTGGCTTGAAAGGCAGTTGGTTTACCGTAACGAGGAGCTTCTGGAAGACGTTTTCCGGTTTTTTATGACGTCACTGGTGCAGGACCTCGGTCGTGCAGCCCAGCACTGAAAGAGAGAAAGGATACGGCTGCTCCCAGCGCATCAATGCTGGCAATGGGGCTCTGAGGAGCCCCTGCCAGTCACACATTTCGTCGGAGGTATGATGACCGATCAGGATCTTGCATTAGTGGTTACGCTCCTACCGGTCGTGGGTGTCACGATCGCCTACGCGGTCTACGCTTTTCGGTATGGAAACGTAGAGGAAGACCGCGAGTCAGGGAGGATTTCAAAAGGTGAGATAGAAGGACTGCGGGAGGAGTTGGCAGCGCTCCGCGCCGAAGTCGGTGCGCTCAGGGATACCATCAGTTCACTGGACTGCGATTCCGGCAGAGCCGACTGAGCTGAAGACGCCCCGTCACACCAGACATGAGCCAGGAAGTCGTTTCGATCCAAATGGAAGGTGCTGAGCATGCTGGTGCGTCTGATGGAGCTTTGAGTCAGCCACGTGATTCAGCATCTTGTCGATGACATATCGAACGTTCGCGCTATTGCCCCCATCTGGCCCCAGTCGGTCAGCGCTGCAGGTCACGGATTCGCCACATCACACCACAAGCGCTGGAACGAGCACATCAAGTGCTGACGCAGCACCTGATGCAAATGGATTGCTTCTCTGAAAAAGCTGCGTATGGACAATGCCGCGGGGGCCAGCAACTCCGGATAATCGTCCCGCATCGATCACCCCTACTAGGGGAATATTGGCTCATGGCTGGCTCAGTCGTTTTGTTGCCGGGATCGGCAAAGCCTATCCATCAGAAAACGCCTTTCATAGCCCATGACATTGCGACAAGTCAGACGGTTAAACGCTCAGCGGGTCACGATAGGCAATGAAAATCCTGCTCAAGGCGCTGGCAGGTCTCGCTTGGCAGCTCCCCGAAATGGTTGCGGTAATGGGCCGCAAACCGGCTCATGTGTCGGAATCCATGGGCCGATGCGTGCCAGGCAATGGAGTAGCGGCGTTCGGGGTCCTCTAGAAGGGATAGCCTCACCCGAACCAAGTGGCAGGCGCGGAAATAGGCATAGGGCGTACAGCCAAGGTTCCGCTCGAACGCGTAATAGAGCCCCCTCGCGCTCATGTGAGCAACCTCGCAGACGGCGTCAAGACTGTACCCGCTGGCGGGGAGCTGGACCAGGTAATCCATGGCCCGCAGGACTCTCGGATCCGTGACCTGAGGTCTTTCAACCCAACCCCTCTTTTCTGGATAGAACCCAAAAAGCTGCATGAACTCCTTACGGATCTCATTGAGCAGGCTGAGCTTATCCGTGTGCTTCATGCCATGATGAAGGCGGTAGGGCAGCGACTCCATCATTACACGGGCACATTCAGTGCGCCCGCTAGGATCCCAGGGGTGCCGCAACGCCTCCGTCAGGTGGCCACGTGCCTCAGTCTCCACATCAACCCGCAAAAAAAGCAGTTCACAGTCTTCCGAAAGCTGCCATTGCTGATCACTTTTCGGAAGCAGAAAAAAGGGGCCATTCGCGCCTTGGAGGGCCTTTGGATACTGCTCCATCCTGGCCCGGCCACGATACGGCAGCACGCAATGGAAACAGTCCTGATTCCAAAGGCGCACGGTCACGGGTTCACCGAAAGCCAAGTAACCCACAACGACGTCGCTTCCATCAAGCCTGCTCAGAAAACCACGATGGCTCTCCCTTTCATCAGAAAGTGTCCCGACCTGGGGATCGGAGACAAAACAGTTCAACGCCCTTTCCATCACATTAGGGGACGAGTGAATACACTGAGCATGACTGATCAAGGGGAACTCAACCAAATCCTCAATGTGGAGGGACTGCCCTTTCCTCTGATAGCTAGACAACGACACCTCATGAAGGTTCTGTAAGCAGGGAAATACCCATAAAGATTGTGGGGTTATTGAGGATTATGGCTATTGAGATTAATCAAAAATTTGCTTCTCAACCAATTTTCTAGCCACAGCGCACTGATTTTAGAACTCTTTTGTGAAACCGAACGGTGGCGTGCAATAACCGGATACGCTGGCGCCCAGAACCTCCACATCGTGCAAAGAATGGTTCCCATACTTTTCTATCCCTAGCCAGAATAAAAGGTGACAGATATGACCTCCGGTATCAGGTTCCCTCTGAACACTGGAGGAATCGCCCGAAACCAGGATTTATACGCTGATGCCTGAACGTAATCGTCGCCAAAACAGATGGATGTCAGTCAGCGCGGAGGCGGCAGCGAGTGGTCTCATTGAAAGATCCCATGCGTAACAACAGTTTCCATGAAGTCGTTTTCAGACTGTCAGCCAACCTTGCTCGGGTGTCAGCCACCGAAATCCGGACGGCCATTCTGGACGCGCTTACTCAGATCGGGGAGCACATCGGTGCCGACACGGCTTACATGTTCACCCTCTCGCAGAACCAGGAATCACTGGACAAGGTCCTCGAATGGCAACGTGGGGGGATTTCCGGTGTGCAGACACACAAGAGGCACATTCCCCTCACCCGCTACCCTTGGCTGATGAACCAGCTTGAGAAGCACGCTTGCCTGGCAATCGATGACGTCGCCGCATTACCGGATGACGCGAAGGTTGAGAAAACGGACCTCGAATCCCAACAGGTCCGCTCATTGATCATTATGCCGCTGCGTCATGGGGACCAGCTTTACGGGCTGGTCGGTTTCGATAGGATCAGTACACAATACCAGTGGCCCGACAGGCTCCAGGAGGATCTGTCCCTGATTGCTGAAATCATAGGTGGGACTCTGCATCGCGAGTTTGCATCGCTGGAGGCGGCTCAATTCGCATCGCGGGTCCGTAAGCTGATGCAGCCTCTCCCGGGCCTGGTTTTCCAATACGAAGTCGATTCCAGCGGCACGCCCCGGATGCCATTCGTATCCGAAAGATTCGAACGTTTTTTTGGAATCCCGGCTGAAACGCTCAGAAACTCAGCACACCCGTTACTCTACAGGATCCATGGATCGGATTATGCTCGGGTCATGGCTGCCATCGGGGAGTCCTCGGCAAACGTAACTCCATTCCATAAGGCGTTCCGTATCCACGCCGACGGGGGCAAGCTGCATTGGTTCGAGGGGATTGCGATACCAGAAGAGGTGGCGGACAGCATCGTCTGGCACGGATACCTGAGTGAAATCACCGACCAGATGACGTCTGAGCAGACGATAATTGACCAGGGCCTCTGGACCGAGGCAATCCTAGATAATGTGGACGACGCCATTTTCTCAATCGACGCGCATGGCGTTATCCAGTCTGCAAACCGCGCGGCTGAACAGACCTTCGGCTACGGGTCGGACGGCCTGAACGGCAGCAAGATCAATATCATTATGCCTGAGCCCTATCGCTCAGAACACGATGCCTATATTGATCGGTACCTGAGTTCCGGTGAGGCACGCGTTATGGGTATACCCCGCGAGTTGGAGGCGCAACGGAAGGACGGCTCCATTTTCCCTATAGAGCTTCGGGTTTCCCAGATCACGATGAACGACTGCCAGTATTTTATCGGAGTCATCCGGGATATTACCCAGCACAAGCAAAGCGAGAAAAAAATCGAAAGCCTCGCATATTACGACCCTCTGACGGGACTACCCAACAGACGCCTGATCATTGACCACATACAGCAGGAACTTGCCGCTGACCGGAACGAAAGGGGTGTCAGCGCCCTACTTTTCCTTGACCTAGATAATTTCAAGGTCCTTAACGATTCCCACGGACACTCAATGGGAGACAGGTATCTGGTCCAGGTCGCACATCGTCTTGAGGACATACTCTCCCGGGCCGGTACGGTCGCTCGCATCGGAGGCGACGAGTTCATCGCGCTGATTACCGGCCTGCACGTGATGCCCGAACAGGCACGAGTGGAGGTCAAGCAGATTGCGGGTGAGATTCATCAGACACTGGCGGCCCCCTTCAACCTGGCCGCCCATGAATACATCGGAAACGTGAGTATCGGGGCGACCCTTCTCCACGAGCATAATGAAAGCGTGGAGGAGCTTCTCAAGCAAGCAGACATTGCACTTCACCAAGCCAAAAAGGAAGGCAAGAACACCGTCCGGCTATTTTCCACATCAATGCAGCAGGATGTAGAGGAAAAGCTCAAGCTTGAGGGGGATATCAGGCAAGCATTGCTCCAGCAGCAATTCGAACTGCATTATCAACCCCAGGTTTCGGAGGGAGGCCGTGTAACCAGTGTCGAGGCGCTGCTTCGATGGCACCACCCGGAGCAGGGCTGGATCTCGCCCAGCCGTTTCATTCCCGTATGTGAAGAAACCGGCCTGATAATGGACCTTGGCAGCTGGGTCGTTGAAACCGCTTGCCGACAACTGGCCCTCTGGTCCCGTCATGAGTCAACCTGTCATCTGATCGTAGCCATTAACATCAGCGCGCGACAGTTCCATCAGCATGATTTTGTTGAGCAGATCCTCAAGGCGATTGAAAAGACGGGGGCACCGGCATACCTGCTTGAGCTGGAGCTCACTGAATCGCTTCTTGTGCAGGATATGGCCGATGTCATCAACAAGATGAAACTACTTCGAGAGCACGGTATCAGATTTTCTCTGGATGACTTCGGAACCGGCTACTCGTCCCTCGCCTACCTGAAACGGTTGCCGCTGAACCAGCTGAAGATCGACATCAGCTTCGTGCGCGACATTCTCAATGACGAGAACGATATCGAGATAGCAAAGATGATTGTTGCGCTGGCCAACACCATGAAGCTGGAAGTGATCGCCGAAGGCGTTGAGACCTGGGATCAATGTCAGGCACTGTCCAGTATCGGCTGTCACCGTTACCAGGGCTTCCTTTTTGCGCGTCCCGTGCCAGTTGACCAGATCACTGATGTTATCAATGCATCCACCCAATGGCAGGCTTTGGGCGTATCACCCCGCAACACAATACGCTCTTATGGATGAGCCCTGCCCATACGCCCCACCCCCGGCAGGTACCTTCTCGTCAAATTCACGTGCCATTTAAGCACCTTTATTTTTAGAATCTTCCGAGACATGTGCAATCAAGGGATAACAAGAGGCCCTGGATACCGCAACCGTGCAATGGCCGGATTCCCCAACGTGTTCTCCGAGACCACACTGAAGTGAAGGGACAGCGTCCACTTTATTCATCAGGTCAGGCCACGGAGACATCTACGTATGCGAACGAACCAGCCCGTTACACAGAGACGTGTGCCCGTAAAACCCAACGCAAACATTCTTTCCACCACTGACCCCAAGGGCCGCATCACCTACGTCAACGATGAATTCATCGAGATCAGCGGTTTTACCCACGAGGAGCTTATCGGGCAACCTCACAACATCATCCGGCATCCGGACATGCCGCGGCAGGCATTCTTTGAATTCTGGGATGCAATCCGCAATGGCCGATCCTGGATGGGAATGGTCAAGAATCGCTGCAAGAACGGGGACCACTACTGGGTTCACGCCTATGTAACACCAATACTGAACGACAATGGTGATGTTGTAGAGTTCCAGTCCATCCGCCAGACCCCTGACGAGGAGGCGGTTGAACGTGCTTCAGCGCTCTACGCGAAGGTCCGGGCGAGCGAGTCCGACTCGGGATCCATAAAGGCCGGGACCGCTAGGGGCTGGTATCCCGGTGTTACAGCCAAAGTGTTCATGATTTCCCTGGCAGCCATGGCAATAATGGGCGCTGGCTTGCTGGTGCCGGAGTCCGTCACTCTGGCAACCGTGATTTTGGCCGCCGGGCTGGCCCTGCTTCTGGGTGGCCTGTTCTGGGCAACCGCGCCAATACGCAGCATTGAGGCGCTAGCACGAAATGTTCTTGATGACCCCTTGGTGGAACAGGTTCTAACCGGTCGGCGGGATGAGCTCGCTAGGGTGGAAACGGCGATGATCAGTCGCAAGACGGAACTGAAAGCCGTACCCAAGCGCTTGCTGGATACCGTGAAGCAAATTCGCGAGTCGGCCGCAGCGGCCTCCGAATCCATCGCACAGGCACGACAGAGTTCATCTCGCCAGACCGATGAGACCCAGCAAGTGGCCACGGCGATGGAAGAAATGTCCCAAGCGGTTCAGGAGGTCGCCGGCAATTCCAGTAATGGAGCGGATACCGCAAAAGGGGCCCACGAGCAGACAACCCAAGGGAAAAGCACGGTAAAACAGAGTGCAAACTCGGTCCGCGAGCTGACGGACCTGGTGAGCAAGGCATCAGGGGTAATCGAGGAACTTGCCGGTGAAACACAGCGAATCGGTTCCGCACTGGATCTGATCCAGCAGATCACCGACCAGACCAACCTGCTGGCCCTCAACGCCGCCATCGAGGCCGCGAGGGCCGGGGAAGCGGGTCGTGGCTTTGCGGTGGTCGCCGACGAAGTACGGAACCTTGCGAGCAGTACCTCCGAGTCCACAAAGGAAATCCAAGCAATTATCGAATCACTGCAGAACGGTTCGCATCAGGCCGTTGAAGCCATGCGCCAGAGCCGTGAGCGGGCTCAGGACACGCTGTCCCAGGCCGAGGAGTCCCATAGCGCTCTGGAAAAGATCGAAGCCGCGGTCGAAGCCATCACTGATATCAGTAACCAGATTGCCAGCGCCACCGAGGAGCAGAGTTCGACTGCGGAGGAGGTCAACAAGAATATCAGTAACATAGACAACCTGTCCGGCGAACTGAACGAGCAGGCTGAAGGGACTGATCAGCGCATCACTGAACTCGTAGAGGAAGTAGAGCGCACGACGCGCCTAGTCAGCCGTTTCGCCAACGCATCATAGGAGGCTCTTCGAATAGTGAATCCGTAATCCCGTATGCCGCACAGTAGGCTAAGCCTGTTGCCAGAAATTATTCAACTCAGTCTAGGTCATGCGGGCTCTTCCAAGATGGAACCAGTGTGATCGAGCCTCAGATCAGGGAACAGGAATCGATTCGCTGGCGCTTATGCCCCGTCACACCAGACATGAGCCAAAAGCTCGTTTCAATCCAAATGGAAATTACAGGTTCCCGTATGGAGCAGCAGACCATCGTCGATTGAGGAATCTGTCATGAACCATGCTGCTATCTCCCCCGAAAATGACCGTGTGCTGCGCAAACGGGAAGTACTCGAAATCATCGGTGTCAGTGACACAACTCTTTGGCGCATGCAGCATCAGGGCGAGTTTCCCCGCCCTATCAGCATAAGCAGAAACACCAAGGGCTGGTTGCGATCCACTGTTTACGACTGGCTGTACAGCCGCCTCCAATAGCGTCTCTCCATCACCGGGACCGACTCCGCCAACCGACTCTCTTTGCTGTTTGTCCCCAGGAAACTTCCTGCGGGGCAAACAACTCAACAGACACGGCCACCTATTGCTGCCTGATCACACTGCCCCCCCTGTTTTTGCGTGGGAAGCCTCATCCCTCGGGCGCACGGCAGTCTGCGGTGGACTGTGCGGAGTCATCGGGATTTCCAGAACTTTGCATCCATGCTCCGTAAGCAGATCTGAATATTCTTGCCATGCGTTCCGCTGACGCTGCCGATGCTGAGCATGCTGGTACGTCTGCTGGAGCTTTGAGCCAGCCACATGGTTCAACATCTTGTCGATGACGCTCTGCTCGGTCCCAAGCTCTTCCCCTTGGAGCGTTGCAAACGTACGACGCAGGTCATGGACTGTGAAATATTCGAAGTGCGCCAGGGCAGCCTCGGGATTCCTCTCGTCCTGTTTGCTTTTGCCATAGCCCAAAAGACGGCTGATCCCCGTAGCCACAGAGCTCGACCAGATTGGTCTACCCCGGCCTCTGGAACTCTCAAAAACAAAATCCGATCGTGAGAGTTGCCGCGCATTGCGGATCACCTGAACGGCCATTGAGGAGAGGTAGATGGTGTGAGCTCTGCGCGACTTTGTGCGGTACCAGGGGATCGTCCACTTGCCACCTTCGAGGTCAATCTCACTGAATCTGGCACCGACTACCTCCGAAACCCGGGCACCAGTAAGAACGATCAACTGAAGGGCACCGATAGTCTCGGCCGCAAGAGGACTCTCCTGACAGGAAAAAGTGTCCCAGAATTCAGTCAGCTCCCCGAGGCTGAGCCAACGATCACCCATTTTCCCCTGCGAACTATGAACCTGCTTTGCTGTAATCGCCTCTGCCGGATTGATGTCAATTTCACCAACGGATTCCGCGTAGCGAAGCATCATCCGGAACATGTTCAGGATATGGCGGGACGTCACCGGGTGAGCTCGTGATACACGACTCAGGAAGCGCACTAGCATGGGCTTGGAAACATCACTCACGCGGATCCTGTGAAACTCCCCGCAGTGCTTGCGCCAGTTCAGTCGATGGTTACCTACAGTCCCACTTGTGGGGACACGATCCGTCTTCTGGCTTGGTACCTGAGAGTAATGCTCAATCCAGTCATCGAAAAGCTCGGACATAGTCCGGGCCTGGCGGTTCTGTTCAATACGCTGTTCCCTGGCGAGTTTGGGATCGTGCCCTTCGTTGAGCTGCCCCACTGCTTCTGCATGCAGATCCCGTGCATCCGCCAGGGTTGTGGAAGGATAGGTTCCAAGCGTCACTTCGCTTGCCTTATCTCCCCAACGATACCGAAAAGCAAAAATCTTTTTACCAGTCGGTCGCACGTAGACAGAAAGTCCACCTCCCGCTGGGGAATTAACGGCTACCTTGTAGCGCTTGGATGAGGCTTTCAGGTTTTTCAGCTGTCGATCATTTGAAATTTTAGCGGCCATTGACGCTCCACCCCTCTAATCCGTAGATCCACTGGATTTACGTCATGACGAGATTGGCGTACTGAGGCCACTTCAGGGATGTCCCCACATCGCTTTGGCAACGCGAGCTGTCCCCACAACTGTCCCCACACTGTGCGAGGTTTGGCGGGATCCGGTGAAATGGAACGAAATAGCCAGTATCTCGTAAACCCAGAGAAATACGGGATTTTTTGAGACTACTGGAGAGGAAGGAAAAGCCGGGAATTGCCAGGGAATTTACTTGGGAAGCTGATGCTCTACCAACTGAGCTACGCCCGCGAACGTGGACAGGGAACCACCCCGCGCCGGTGCTGTCAATCTCGAAAGGCATCAGAGCCCTGTGGTTCCCCAGATCGGAGAGTCAGAGAGCCCGCTTCACCACCATGCTTTTGAAGCGATACTGCCCTGCTCAAAAAACCTGCAGAGCGTCAATCTCAACTCATTGAATTTCTGAAATTTTAAGAGGTACAACTTGCGGGGTAGGCTCACACTTTATTAGATACAAATACCATACATGTTAGTGATTGTGTGCATATCCTCCCCAGTTATCATTTGAGTCATCTGGTTATCGAGGTTTTCTTGAGGCGGCTATGGCCAGTTCAAGTAAACCAATAGAGCAACGGATCCAACCTGACATAACTGAGTGGAGCGAGCGCCCATGGCCTTTATCGATCGTCTCTCTATGCGCGGCAAGATGCTTTCGCTGGCCTTCCCGGCGTTGCTCGTGATTCTCTGGTTTGCAACCACGGATATTTTTCAAAACTACAATGAGTATCGTGAGGGTTACGCGCTTCAAGGAATGATGGAACTCGTTGAGGCAGGGGCCCCCGTCATTGAGCACTTGCAACGGGAGCGGGGGCGCTCAGCGGTTTTTTTCGCTGCTGAAAAACAATCGAGTGACGCAGCGACTGCGATGAACAATCAACGTAAGCGCACCGATGACGCGATCCGTCGCTACCGAGAGGTGGCAAGCCCCCATACCGGGCAAATTAGCGCGGCGTTGACACGAGCGGGCTAATGACAAAGGCAACCAGCCCACCACGGTCATCATAGCTGGAATCAAGATCGGGACTTACAAAGTTTACAGCGGCTTGTCTCAGTCAGGCAGCTCACCTTCCGTGCCCGAACTGTGGCGAAGCTCAGAAGGCCCTCGCTCAAAAACCGCTTCCCGGCTCGCATCCTTGCCCGCTGCTTTCACCTCATACATCAGCTTGTCCGCAGCCTTAAGAGCATCCTCGGGGGTACCCGGGGGTGTACGGAACGTCACCACGCCGCAGGAAATGGTCACGGACCACCCGCTATCATGCATGCACTGTTTCATCTTGTGGAGCAGGTCTGCGATGGGTGACTGCATGGTTGTTGTATCCGTCTCCGGAAGCAATACAGCAAACTCGTCGCCCCCGATGCGAGCGATAACATCCGTCTTGCGCAGCCTTCTTTGAGCCACCTCAACGATTTGTTGAAGTAGCTTATCCCCTTGCGCATGGCCATAGCGGTCATCGATTTCTGTTCCATCGTCATCCATCACTCCAGACAACTCTTGCTTAAGGGGCGTTCGCCGGGAAAGATCCGTTACTTTTGCAGCTTGAATTGACGGACCACCCCTTCAAGCCGATGGACCATCTCTTCAAGGGCATCGCTGTTGTTACGAGTGCTTTCCGAGATGGCGGCACTGGTCTGTGAGTTTTCGTGGATCTGATTGACCCGATGAGTCATATCCGCCGCCGTGCTGGATTGCTCTTCGGCCGCCGTCGCAATCTGGTTGGCCATATCCCGGATCTGCTCAACGTTGGCCTCAATGCTTTGAATCCGCTCGCTGGAATCCTGAGCCTGCAGCTGAACCTTCTCCGCAAACTGGCAGCTCTGATCCATTGCCTGAACGGTCGATTCGGTACCAGAGCTCAGCGAATCAATGGTCGAACGGATTTCCTTGGTGGACTCGCTCACCCGGTGCGCGAGCTGACGGACTTCGTCAGCAACGACGGAAAACCCTCGGCCGCTCTCGCCCGCCCGTGCCGCCTCGATCGCCGCATTGAGCGCCAACAGATTGGTCTGATCCGCAATGCCGGTAATCACATCAACCACGCTCGTTATGGATAGAGCCTGTTCGCGCAGCCTCTGGACTGACTCGTTCGCGTTATTGACCTCCTCAGCCAACGACTCCATGGCCTGAGAGGTCTCCAGAATCGTCTGGCTCCCAGCCTTGGCCTGCTCTGAAGCCTGGCTTGCACGATCCGACGCTTCACTGGTGTTGGCTGATACTTCTTCAACGGTCGAACTCATTTCTTCCATGGCCGTGGCGACCTGTTGGATTTCGTTTTCCTGCTGCCCTGCCGCCGTTTGTCCGGATTCAGCGGCTTCTCTGGCGTCCCTCGCCGACTGCGTCAACTCATCTGTCAAATCTTCGACCCTTCCCCTCAGGGCCTCCAGTTGCGATTGCCGCATCGCCAGCGCCACTCGGGCCTGTGCCATCAGGTCATTGCCATTTCCATAGACCTGGGCTCCCAGATCATTATCAAACACGGCCTTGCATTCGTTCTTAAAAGTCCGGATCTGCCCGGCAACCCTGAGACACAGTGCCCCCGCTGCCAATGCACCCAGCAACACAATCGCCGCGCTTACTGCGGTATGACTGCCCCCAAAACCGTAGCCAGCGGCGAGCGCGGCGATGACCGCGCCGACACCGGCGCCCAGCATTTGCCACCCCATGCCAAAGCGCCGGCTCAAAGGCATTGAACGACCCCCTCTCTTCATACGTCTGTATGCCGTCAGGGCGTTCTGTTTAAGTCGTTCGCTGGGCTGTGTGCGAACCGACTGAAAACCAACCTGCTCCCCGTCTTTATAGATCGGGGAGACATAGGCGCTGACCCAGTAATAGTCACCGTTTTTGCAACGGTTCTTGACCAGCCCCATCCACGGTTTACCCGATTTCAGCGTTTCCCAGAAATTGGCATAAACGGCTTCCGGCATATCCGGATGCCGAACAATGTTATGAGGCTGTCCTTCCAGTTCATCCCGGGCAAAGCCCGAAACCCTGATAAACGTGTCGTTCGCGTCCTCGATAACACCACGCAGGTTGGTCGTGCTGATCAGGCGTTCGTCTGACCCGAAAGTCTCTTCTCTGTCGGTTACTGGCATGTTCTGGCGCATGACGGCTGTTTCCTTTGTGGTACAGGGCTGATCAAAGAGTGCCAATTGCACTTACCTACCATCTACACTATTGACCCTATATCCAACTTTTGCACCAAGAACGCCAAGCGCCTTTTATGTGATCTATGTAACCGGGCCTTGAATCCATCGGTGCCTGATCGCGGACTACCTGGGCTAATGTCTAACAAGCCTTAGAGACCAAGCTTCTGAAAGCACTGGGTTACAGATCCTTAGTGTCGGTGTTTGCCAGACTTTACGACGGTTGCACATGCATCGATCCCGTCTGCCACTAACCTCTTGCGGCAGTCCACGCGTACCAACGTTGGTTCGTGTGTTCTAAAAAACGGGAAAATGACTCATGAAGACAATGATCGTTGGAGCAGGCTCCGGTATTGGCAGGGCTTTGGCATTTGAGATGGCAGGCAGGGGTCATGACCTGATACTGGCAGGAAGAACGCAAGGGCATCTGGAAGATATTGCCAGGGAGGTTAGCTCCGGACACAACTCAATAGAGGTCGCAATACGCAGGCTGGACCTTGTAGAAACGGAACAATGTCAGGCCCTTTGCTCAGAACTGCGCAGCACCACTGAGCGCATCAACAACTTCATCTATTGTGCAGGTGTCGGAAAACCGGCTGGAGGATTCAGGGATTTCAATCCAGCGGATCTCCAGGAGGCGCTAACCATTAACACCGTCGCGCCAACAACCCTCATACACGGCTTACTGCCAGTCCTGTCTGGTGACAATCCGCTGAGTCGGATCGTCCTTATCGGGGCTGGTATGGATCGACGCATTCAGCCGGGCACGCTAAGTTATGGCGTGAGCAAAATGGCATTGAGGCGCATTTTCGAGCAGCTTTCCGTTGAGCTCGTTCCGGATGAGGGCGATCCAGCGGTCAGCCTGTTCCAGCCCGGCTTGGTGGATACACCTGGAATCCGGGATCACCTGAGCAAAGCCAGGTTCTTCAACCTGCCCCACGCGGGATGGCTGGACCAGCGACTGAAGTCTGGGGACAGCATGAGCGCGGAGCAGGCGGCAAGCGCGATCGCCCACACGCTTGACGAGGTGCCAATTACGGACTTCCACGGAACAGTTTTTCATGGCGCGGATCTGGTGGATACGCTGTCTTTCTCCGCAAGCTGACACCGACTCACTCAGTAGTCGACAAGCTGGATCTCTCGACTACTGAGTGAGTCGGTGTGCTCTGGCCTCCCGCCCTGCTGTTCAGCCAGGGGTAATAAAACAGCCCGACGGTTCAGCTCTTCCTGACCGCCCCTGGTGCTTTACTCCTTGCTGTCGCCGTTGGACGATGGAATCAGAGTTTTCCTGCCGGCTGCCTTCCGGATGCTGTCGAAGACCGGGGTATTCACGGTAAAGACGGTATCGTATTGCTCCGTCACCAGAAGCGCGTCTTCCCCCTTGTCACCGGCGTAGAAGTGATACTGCCGGGGTGCGCCCTCCCCGGTGCCAATGCGGGTGGTCAGGGCGGACTCACCGTCCGGTATGCTCCGGTCGCCGGCTGCACCCGAGATCCGCAGGGCGGCAATCCGGCTGACCAGATCCGCCACCGCCTTCGGGTTCGCCTGGCCGGCATCCTCAGTGCCGGAGACCGTCCACTTACGGCCCGCTCCGTCACCTTCACCGTTGCTGGCTTCTTCTGGTGCCGCCCGCTCAAGCCGGAGGTCGTTGACCTCCAGGGACTGGATCGTCTGCTGATCCAGGCTCAGCAGGTCCTTGGCCAGCCACTCGTCCGCCTCGAGGGGCATCACGTGCGTGCCCACGCCGACCCGGTAGACGCTGTTCTCCCCCTCGCGTCGGGCGTAGATCTCGCCGGCGCCGGGGGTGTCGCCGAAGAACAGGACCCGCTGGCTGTCCGAGTCCGCAAGCGGCAGTACCAGGCGGCGCTTGTAGTCGTCCCCGGCGACCCGGAAGCGCTGCGCGGCGCCTTCCGAGGTGGCCACTGGCAGCCCGGTACTGGCCTCGCGCAGGCCCTCCAGCAGCCGGGTGACCTGGTCCGTGCCGGCGGGCAGGTTGTTCAGGGCGGGAATGCGCCATTCCTCTCCCTTCTTTGTGAGCTGGACGCTGCTGCCTTCCGGCCCCTTGAGTTCAAGGCTCGACACGGCATCTGCGGCCACGTCCAGGAACGGTCCCCCGTCGGCCGCCCCGGTGGTTCCGGTGGCGGGCCAGTAGGCCACCGCCACGGCCACCACCTGAACCACCACGAGCAGGCTGAGAATCCGGATTGCTTTTGCCATGGCTTACACCTCCGCCTTGATCGTCCGGTAGAACGCCTCGTCACGCCGCCGCACAAGGCGCCGCCACAACCAGATCACGAGGAGCCCGAGGCCACTGAGGGCGTAGTTGCCGTACTCCCAGTAGCGCTTGCTCTGCGGGTCCAGCGGCACCAGCGTGCGGGCCTCGTGGCTGCTGCCACGCAGCGCGAGCAGGGCCGGATCCTCCAGCGACCAGGCCACGGTGTTGCGCAGGAACGTCAGGGGCTTGCTGTAGAGCGAGCCGCCGGTCTGCGACAGCAGCTGGAGCGTGGCGTCCGAGCCGAAGGCATTACTGGCCACCAGGACCAGGCTGGCGGATTCGGGGGACTGCTCGATGACCCGCGTGTAGCGGGGCGAGTCGCTGCTCTTCTCCTGCTTCGCCTGTTGCTCAGCCTTCTTGTCGCCACTGTCACCCAGCAGGGGCGAGGGCTTCCCAGCAAAGAAGGAGTCAAAGCGCCCCTTGATGCTGACCGCCATGGGCTGCGCGCCGACCTGGTCAGACTGCGCAAAGCCCGTCTCGGGGTAGGTCTGGAAGTCCGGCAACACTGAGGCTTTCTGTTGCAGCCATGTCTGGCTGGAACTGTGCAGCAGCTCTGTCACCGCCCGGTCGCCGTTGGCTTCGGAATCCACCCTGATGGGCGAGGCCCAGGTCACGGTGAGCTGATTCATCGAGGCCGTTATGGGCGAGTCCGGGTTGAGCTGGTTTCCGCGCAGGTCCGGCGCAAAGGGATAGGGCTGCATCCGGATCTCGCGGAACCGGCGGCCGGAGACTGTCCGGGTGACCGGCAGCGGCACGGTCGCGTTGCGCCCATCCGCCACCAGCCGGTCGCGCACGGTCAGGCCATGGTGCTTCAGCCACTGGCTGACGCCGGATTCATGCCGGCTGGCCCGCAGTGAGCGGCCGACCGTCACCTGGTAGGGCGAGGTCGCCATCACGACGTTGCCACCCCGCATCAGGAACTGGTCCACGGCGAACAGCTGCCTGTCGCTCAGGGTATCCGGGGCCATCACCATCAGCAGGTCCGTCTGCGGCGGCACCCGGCCGCTACTGAGCTGGCTTGTCTCCACCTGCCGTGACTCGGACAGGGCATTATTCAGGCGACTGAAGCGCGGCCCCCCGGCAGCGGCCCTCCGGCGGCGCCGGCCCTGCTCGTTCGGGGTCACCAGGGTGACCGTCTCCAGGGCACCCGGGGTCACGCGCTTGAGCGCCGCCTCGATGTTACGCCGCAGGGCGGCCTTGGTGAGCTTGTCCGGCAGCGTCACTTCAACCCGCTGGTCGCCACGCTCCAGGAGCAGGTGGAACCAGAACGGGTTGGGGTCATTGAGCCCGGCTACCAGTGGTTTCAGTCCCAGTTCGCCGGTGAGGCGGTTCTCGACCTCCGGGTCCGGCGTCACGACATCGGTGGCCATCCCACCGGTCGACTCCTGACCCAGGGTTTCGAACAGGCCACCCAGATTCCCCCGGAGTTTGGCCAGGGGCTCAGGCAACTGATCCGCGGACGAGGCATAGGCGGTCAGCCTGGTGTCGCCGTCCAGCCGGGCCAGCAGATTGCCCCCGGCCGCGTACTTGCCGGCGAGCTTCCGGATGGCGCGGGTGATCTCGTATTCCGGGTTGTTCAGCGCCACATCGATCCCGCTGCCCGTGCCCCGCTCGACGCGGATCAGGTCCCGGAAGCCCAGGGTTTCATGCTGGTTGCCGTACTCGATCACCACGTTGAAGTAGGCGTTGACCACCGAGGACTCGTAACGGCTGCTGGTCTGGAACGGCACCGGCTCCACGCCGTAACGGCTGGCCGCGCGCTTCTCGGCTTCCTTGTTCTCGGTCGGGTCCACCACGCGGACGCGCACCCGCCGGTCGGTCATCACCGCGTATTCGTTCAGCAGGTCCCGGAGCCGTGGCACCAGCGGCGACAGCATGGGATGGGTCTTGTCCGAGAAGTAGGCGCGGATGGTCACCGGCTCCTGCAGGCGTTGCACGCTCTCCAGCGTAGTGGCGGAGAGGGTGTAGCGGTTGCCCTCGGTAAGGTCCACCCGCAGGTCGTTGACCGGCGCCAGCCAGACGTTCACCAGCAGCAGGTTCGCCAGCACCAGCACCGTGGCCGCGCCCCAGAGCCGGTGGTTGCGGTTGCGGGGGTTGCCGGCCCAGCGCAGCCGCTCCAGGGACAGGCGGTTGAGGGCCAGGAAGACGCCGGCAATGGTGAGATAGTAGAACAGGTCCCGGATATCGAGCACGCCCCGGGTGATGTCATCAAAGCGGCTGCCGGTGCCGAAGTGTTCCAGCCAGTGGCCGATGCCGTACCCGAACAGGCCGGTGATCACCGGCGCCCCGATGACGTAGAGCACGCCGCAGGTGGCCGTGGTCAGGATGAGCGCGATCACGGCGTTGCTGGTCAGGCTGCTCATGCACAGGCCAATGGCCAGGTAGGCCAGCCCCAGGAACAGCGTCGCCACATAGCCACCGATCACGGGGCCCCAGTCCAGCGGGCCGAGCAGCGAGACCGTGATCGGCAGGGGCAGCGTCAGGCCAAGGCCCACAATGAGCAGGGCCAGCCCCGCCAGCAGCTTGCCCGCGATCAGGCTGCCGGGGCTGACCGGCACCGTCAGCAGGGTCTGGAGCGTGCCGGAACGGCGTTCCTCGGACCAGCTGCGCATGGTCAGCGCGGCAATCAGGAAGATCAGCAGCAGAGGGAACCACTCGAACAGGGGCCTAAGATCGGCGGTGTTGCGGGCAAAGAAGGCCTCGCCCCAGAAGAAGATGAAATGGACGGCCACCAGGAACACGCCCAGGAGCAGGTAGGCCGCCGGCGAGGCGAAGAAACTGCGGAATTCCTTTCGGCACACCTGGAAGGTCTCACGCATGGGAAGCCTCCTGGATCACGCTCTCGAACAGGGTTTCCAGATCCCGCCGACGGGGCTCGACGGCATGCACGCTGAAGCCGGCGCCCACCAGGGCGTTGACGGCGGCCGGCACGGCCTCGTCCGTTCCGGAGAGCCGATAGCGTTGGCCCTGATGATCGGCTCCCCTATCGATGACCTCCGTTACGCCGGACACGGATTCGAGGACGGCAGCAGGATTACCACTGCCGGAAATCACCATGTCCACGCCCTCGGACGCGGTGAGATCCGCCAGCTTTTCATCCACGGCCAGGCTGCCGCTACGCATGATCAGCACCCGCTCGCAGACGGCCTGCACTTCCTGCAGCACATGGGTGGAAAGGATGACGGTGGCGTCCTGGGCCAGGTCCCGGATCAGGTCGCGCATCTGGTGGATCTGGGCGGGGTCCAGCCCGTTGGTGGGCTCGTCGAGGATCAGCAGTTCCGGTTCATGGAGCAGCGCCTGGGCCACGCCAACGCGCTGCTGATAGCCCCGGGAAAGGGTGTCGATACGGTCCCCGGCTTTCTCGGCCAGGTCCGTGCGGCGGATGGCCCTGGCAATCGCCCGGTCGCGTTGCTCAGGCGGTATACGGCGCAGTTCGGCCATGTACGCCAGGTAGTCGATGACCGTCATCTCGGGCCAGAGCGGGCAGTTCTCCGGCAGATAGCCGATACGCTGCTGGATGGCGGCGGTGTCCTGACCCATGACGAGGTCGTCCAACCTTACGGTTCCCGAGGTCGGCTCCAGCGCGCCGGTCATCATCTTCATGATGGTGGTCTTGCCGGCCCCATTGGGCCCCAGCAGCCCGACCACTTCGCCGCGCTCGATCCGGAACCCCACATCCCGGACCGCCGTCAGCGCCCCGTACTGTCTCGTCAGGTGCTCGACTTCAATCATCCGGTGGTCTCCCTGTTTCGGAATCGGATAACCTGCTGGCCGGGGATCAATGCCCGGACGGCCGGATTGCAAAGGAATCAGGGGCGAGGTTTCAAGAGGTATTCAAGAGCTGAAGTAGGCAGCCGGGCCCCTGTTGGGTAGGGGCTCGGCTGATAGCCAATCGAAGGTAATGTAAGGGAGTCTTTAAAGCCCAGTCTTTTCCGTCGTGTGGGCAACGGCGGCAGCCTCGGAACAACGGATGGTTGTCCTGACATCGATTGGTTCGATCGGCCCCTGGCAGTCACTGACACCGGGTTTGCAGAGCTGAATCCCGTAGTTTTTGGATGAAGGCTCTGAAAGCTGAAATGCAAAGGTCGCTTCCTCCGATGCCTTCACCAGATTGTCCTGCTCCATCGCCAGCGAGTTGTCTGAATCCCCCTTGAAAACCATCATCTCATACCCGTCAGGGATGGAGACTGTTCCCTCGTAAGAGAGCTCGTAGAGTTCACACACCGGTAAGGAAATCGGCGAGCTGTCAGTCCACAGGGCATTGTTACAGCGACTGGGTTCAGCAAGGACCTGCTCCGCGGTAACGCCGCCTTCGATAAGCGGGCCGAAAGCATTCTCCACCATCAACGGCGCGTTCAGAACGCCCGGGCCCAGTGTATTACTGGTGGTCGAAAAAGCCGTTGCCGAGGCATTCACCAGATCCCGATCCACCTGCGGGTCCTCGTTTCCCGTCAAGCTTCGGGTGTAGGCAATAATGCCCGCGACTATCGGGCTGGAAAACGAGGTTCCGGCCCATTCCGCACTCACATAGTTCCCGTTGCTATCCATCCCATCTTCAGCAACCACACCTTTTCCTTGAGCAGCAATATCGATAGCGCTGCCGTAATTGGAGAAGTGGGCTTGGTCACCACCCTCGTTGACAGCTGCAACCGTAATTACGCCATCACAGTTGGCCGGCGCCACACCACCGGCATCCTTGTTGCTATTACCCGCGGCGACCACGATCGTGATGCCCTCTGAGTTAGCGTAGTCGATTGCATCCTGAACCTGCACAGGACAATCTTCTCGACCGCCCGAAATACTGATATTGATCACATCCACGGGTTCACCAATAGCCGGATACCCCTGATCAACCTGGGAGGAATGACGAGCGGCCCAGTTGATCCCCTCTGCTACATCGCTCATAAGTCCTGAGTTATTGCAGCCAAGAACGCGTACGCCGTACAGGTCAACCTCTGCAATACCCGCATGAAGCGTTTTGTTGTCTGCGGTTGCGCCAATAATACTGGTTACAGCCTGACCATGTGTGTTGTCACAGGTCTCGGGGTCGTACTGGCGGAAATCATCGCCAAGTTCGATTCCTTTATCATCATCAATCTCGCTGAGGTTTATACCGCCCTGCCACTCAATGTCCGGGCTGTCGTAGAAACCGCCATCAAGCACAGCAACACGCACGGGGTCCTTCGAAAAATCCTCAAAAGCTTCGTGGACCGACTCAATCTCAGAGCGTCCTCGATAGAAATCGGTGAGAACATCCCAATACTGTTGATCCGGATAGCGGGCATCGTTGTAGAGAGTAACGTCCGCGGGCACAACGCCGTTCGCGTTGTCGACGCGCTTGGGCTCCTCTGGGAGCTCCGGGTTACTGACTACGATATCGGAAGCGTTGGCCAGACCTGATCCAAAAGCAACAGCCACAATCAGGATAGCCGGGAAAAAAGCAGATCGATTCACGATAAAACTCCCTTTCAAACCCATCACGACGAAACCGCCGTTTCGGTATTGCACATAATGTCTCCGGACCCTTGTGCAATCTCCCGCAACCATACGGAGGCGTCAGAGAAGCTGAACGAGCCATTATCGTGTTGCCCAAAATGGGAGTTCCCATAGAACCGGGTATAGCCCCTGGCCTGATCACTGTAGTGAATCGTGGTCATCTCCAGATCCGGCATGAAATCCGACGCCGAATCCGGGATTTTCTCTACATTATGCAGATTGATATCGCCCGCGGTTTCCATCTCAGACTCGAACTGATCAGTCGCTGACTCAAGCTCCTGCTCTCCCGTCTCAGCATTGCGATACTCGGCCAAAGTGCTTTCAACGTAATCAGCCCTGCGGCGCAACGATTTTTTCCATGACTCAGACCTGTCATCGTAGTCAGTCAGCAGTCGCGCCTTTCTGCTCTCAGTGATATCCCCGCGCAGGTAGAGAAGATCAAGGACATATGCAAAGAATCGCCGATCCTCAGGAAGTGCGATGACCGCCTCAGTCTGGTTAGCAATCAATTCTGCTTCTCGGATGACAGCGGTAGCCGACGTATTGACGATTTCGACTTCCGAGGTCTGAAGGACCTCGCCATCAGCCGAAAAGGCCTTGAGAATGAACGTCACAGGGTGATCGGTATCGCTCAAGCTGGCCTCGAAAAGGCCGTCGCCAACCTTGGAAATGGAAATCGCTGTAACATCCTCAGGGACTGAAAGCTTATCGGCATCCCCGGCTTTAAGCCTTACCGTGTTCGACTCTGCCAGAGAGAGCGACTCAGAGAGTTCAACAGTCTTTGTTTGTGAGTCACCAGAGCCCGAGCTGTCTCCACCGCCTCCGCCGCCAATGCAGCCAGTCAAAAACAGAGCCACAACCGTACTCACAAGAATTCGTTTGCTAAGTCCCGGGATCCGGACCGATGAATGCGACATACAACCTCCCTATCGCACTGACCTTTGTAATGACCAGACTAGTTTCCGTGCTGGCTATATTTCATCGGGAATTATGGCGCCTTTTCCCGTGTGCGGCGCGAGAGGACAACAAACCGTTACACAGCGCTGACAACCGGGAGGGACATAAGAAGGCTTACTTCCGCCTGGTACTCTTCTTCCAGCTCATCGCGGATGCTCTTAAGTTCAGTAGGGGTAATGACTGGCAGGCCCTTGAGCAGATAGAGGTACACCGTTTGCCCCGCTCGTGGGAGACTGGTTCTGGGTCGCGGATAGACCGCCTGCAGTCCCATGGTCCGCATCAGCGTCTGGACTCGCTTCCGTTCACTGAGTGGCCTTCACGGCGCAGCGTCACCGCCATTCGGCGTGAGCCATAGATCGGCGTCTGCAGATACTATTCGTCGATCACACGCCTGAGATCAAGATCCTGCTGGCTTCGCGGCTGCGGCCGGTAATACACCAACGAGCAACTTACGCTGAGCGGCTTGCACTGGCGCTTGATGCTGAGATCGGGATTACCAGACTCAATCATCGCCAATCGCCGCTGAGGTCTTACTGATCGAGCGTGCGCGACAAAATCACGCTCCACCGTCAGCCGTGGTTGGGTGAACCCCGAACCGGGCCGCAATCTCGGAGGTTCTCTCTTCTCCCTTTAGGGCAGCCAGAGCCACTCTGGATTTATCGGAATCCAAAAAGCAGCAGACCTCCCAACACCACTAGGGCACGATGATCCGGAGTCTCAGCTTGTGCACTACCGGGGAAAGATCAAACATTAAAAGTACCTTTTAAATGGCCAATCGAACGTCTGCAGACCATCATGAAGGATACAATTAATTGGCGATTACACCGGATGAGACAAGCTTGGAAAAAGACTCCCCGTCCAAGGATTCCTCATCAAACAGCGCATCCGCAACGACCTTCAATGAGTCCTGGTGCTCTTTCAGGAGATTGGCGCAACGGCTTTCCGCTTCCGAAAGCCAGCTTTCGAGTCGTTCAGCCACTGCGATCCGGTAATGGGCAGCCAAAGGGGATTTGGAATCCATGGCGATAGGGCCGATCTCCGGGTCGAGACCGCACTCCTCGATGGCATGCCGTGCCAGGCCGGTTGCGCGCCGCAGGTCGTCAGTCGCACCCGTCGACATTGCATCCTCGCCCAGCATGAGTCGTTCGGCTTCACGTCCCGCCAGGAACACAACAACCTGCTCCTTGAGTTGTGTAACCGTCATGCTCAGCTGGCCACGGGCATTGTCGGACTCGTCACGGTAAGAAACGAACCCCAGGCTGCTGGAACGTGGCTGGATGCTCAGATAGTCCAGGTGTTTGCCCGGCATCAGGACGTGGGTTGCGATGGCATGCCCGGCCTCATGGACGGCAGTAGCAAATTTCTCTTCCTCGGCGAGTTTTAGATCCGTTCTTACCGCACCGTACACAACGCGGCTGCAGGCCTCCTCAATGTCCTGAACAGTCGGGGACCGGTCGTCGCTCACAGCATGGTAGATGGCCTCGCGGATCAAAGCATCAATATCGGCCGCTGACGACCCTTGGGTCCGCATGGCAAGCGATTCGATGGTTTCGTCCGCATCCCCCAGCCCGGCACGTTGAAAACCACGCCGGATCATCTCTTTGCGTGCAGCTTTGTTGGGCAGATCGCAGACGATAACCTCGTCAAAACGGCCCGAGCGCAGCAGCGCGGCATCCAGGCTTTCGCGGTAATTTGTGGCTGCCAGCATCAGCACCGGATGGGATCGGCTATTGAAACCGTCCATTTCGGACAGGAGGGCATTGATGGCGGAAACATCCGGTCGTTGCCCGTTATCGCGCGACATAGCAAATGCATCAATCTCATCAATGAATACGATGCTTGGCGCATACTGGCGGGCATTGGCAAAAAGCTCACGAACGAGCCGTCCTCCTTCGCCATAGTACGTTTGAACAAAATCCGCGCCATTGACGCTGAAAAATGGAATTCCACATTCGCCAGCCACCGCCTTGGCCAGGAACGTCTTCCCGGTTCCAGGTGGTCCCTCGAGGAGATAGCCCCGTGGCGGCGTGATGCCAAACTTGCCGATATCCCTGGGCCTATCCAGCCAGCCAACGGCCCTATGAATGGTGTTCACTGCCCGCTCATTGCCAACCACATCTGACAACCGTTCATCCGGAATGGCCCCCAGCCCAGCGACACCGCCGATGTGTTCTTTCTGGATAACCGGCTCGACATGAACCAGGTCCGGGGACATGACCAGGTTTTTTTCACCTTCTACATGGCACGCCCAGGAGAACCTAAGTCTTTTCTGCTTGCGGTTAAATGCCTTGAGAAGACGAGCATAACGTAAGCGCTCAACATAACCGTTGACCCATTCAATGAACTCACTGGGATCCGTGGAATCAAGGGTTCTGATGTCCTTAACGCCTTCAAAATTATGAGCGGTATTAAGGGCCCGTTTTCCCTGGTCAGTCTGTCGGCCATCTATGGCGAACACCAGAACAGGCACCTCCGGGAACCGTTTACGAATATCCAGCAATTGCTGCAGTGCCGGGGTACCCGTGCCGTTCTGCTGATCAGCGTGTATAAACAGATCGATCAGGATCAGCTCAGGCACACGCTCGGGGGCATGCTCCGCGAGGTCATGCCATTCTGAAACTCTTGCCAGTGACAGATTGGGTACCTTGGTTTCGAGTAGATCCGCGGCGCGCGCATCATCGTCTATGATGAACATATCAAGTGGCGCCGAAATCTCCTCATCATCCATCAGTGACTCAAGCGTGGACCCTACGCGCTCAATCCGATAGGCTAGGCGTTGCATGGAACCGGACTGCCGCTGAGCGTCAGCCTGTTCCAGTAGTTGATCCAGGAACTCCACTATGTCCTGCTCCGGAGCAGTATCCGCTCCCCGGGCGCTTAGATCCGGTATGCGCGAAAGCAGCTGCAGCGCCGCCAGACTGTACCCGCAACGGGGAACAGAAACCTCAATCTGTGTTTCCTCGTTCAGTTCATTCCAGGCGCTCGTGTAGATTTCAAGCAGGCTCTCCTGTGGCAGCTCTTCGAATACGAGGAATTTGCCTTTGGAAAGGCGGCTGATGAATTCCGGAGACAGTCCTTGTGGATTATCCTCGCCGGCTTCAAGAATCCCACTGACACTGCGCTGGTCCAGTGTTCCGAGCTCCTGCCCGGATTCCTTGCGCTGCTTGAGGACAGACTGCCCCAGATTCGTGGTAAAGAACACAAACGACTGGGAAAAATCCGCGGTTTTCAGACTGGTTTCATCACGGGCGGCACCGCGGTCCAGAACGCCGAGCAGGCTCTGAATCACCTCGGGGGAAGCCTTTTCGATTTCATCAAAGATGATCACGGATTTCGGATTGTTGAGAACCGGGTCCGTGAGCTGGCCAAGAGAAGCTTCCGTGTAAAACTGGCCTACACCGAAGAGCGTTTTGTTCGCGTTCCAGTCATTGAATTGCTCCATGCTGAACCTGAGAACCTGATAGTTCTCACCAACGATGTCCGGCAGTACTTCCGCGAAGGATTCTGCAAGCAGGGTTTTCCCGGTTCCGGGAGGGCCCATCAGCGTGAAGATGCTCCTCGGGCCCGAGGATTTTCTCAGGATGCTCTGTGCGTAGGCGTCGGCTACGCCCTCGACAGCCGCTGTCTGGCCTTTCACGCGGGATTTCAGTGCCAGCCGCAGTTGTGAGGCGTCCCGCCTGAAGCTTCGATAATCCAGGCGCTGACGGTTTGTTTTCAACCAAACCAAAAACGAGTCACTGATCCGCTTTCCCGAGTCAATAAACGCGGAAAGGAATGCGTTGAAACCACCACCATTCTGCCACTGGCGAAGCGCCTCGGTTATTTCACCAATATAACCCGGCTGATATTGCTTTTTGTCTTTGCTTTTCTCCGCAACCTCAGTCCAGAACGTATACCAGTCGCTCTTGTCCTGATTGCCCGGGGGTTTCAGTGTGACCGCTTCTAGGAGTTTCTGGCGCAAACGACGGATTGCCGGCCCTTCGACAATCAGGGAGGCCGGACGTCCAAGCCATTCGGCAAGCTCATCCCGGAGATCCGGCACCTGCAGAATCGCCAGTAGTACCTCAATGTGACCTGCCTGCCAGTTTTCATCACCGGGCGCGACCGCTTGCTTGATGTAAACAAGCTCGTCCCACATCGGTTTGAAACGGTTCCAGAACGCCTCACGGTCTGCATCACTGGGTTGTCCTCCTGACCGTTCTGGAGAGCCTTCAGCGCCTTCGCTCTCTTTGCGGCCCGCCTCACCCTCCTTCTGGGCGAACTCTTGGAGTTCATCAAAAAGGCTCTTCTTGCCCGTCATATCACCCCCTGTCATTCAATCTTTAATTGCAGAAATCGGCTCAGAAATCATCCTTATCAGATAACTTTTCCCAACACATCAGCGGTTTGTGCAACAATTTTTATTATGAATTTCAACTTTTCCGGCCCTGCATTCGCCTCGAAATTGACACCAAAAACCAAGGCAGCCGTTTCATCATTGAACAATTGCAACCGCCAGCTGCCGTAGTGAACGCGGTCATTCTGTTGCAAGCAATAAGCCATGACTTTGGGCTCGGGCATCTCACCCACATGGACGGGCGAAACAACCTCGCGGTATTCGCGATCACCAGTCTCATGAGTCTGCGATCTCACAAAGACCTATTGTAATCGGTCATTGTCCAATCCCATCAGAACCAGAAAGGCCGCGCCAACCATCCCCCACATACATCAGACCAGACATGGTGACTCCTACCTCAGGCCTCAGCGTATTCAGGACAATAGCGAGCGTGATAATGATACCGACCCACGCCACGATGTCTCTCATCCGCATCATGCCACCCAGTTTTGCCAGTGCGCCTGTGGTTAATGGCTATATTCGCATTACATTCAGACCTATTTGCGGTTTCCCTTTGGGTTGATCGGCAGGTAGCTCAAGACCAACTAATTGACCGGAATTATTGTCGGGGAACATAGGCTCGTCCAGCCCGGCTTACTGACTGATCGCCTCTTGCTCCGAGAAAAATTTGGCGATTTCACGTAGCCAACAGATTCCAGCCATTAATAATCTGAAAGACATGAGGCGCTCCAGACGGGTCGAGGCTGCCCTGTTAGCTGCGTCTATTGCGCGTCATTTCAGTTGCTTTCGCAAACAAAGCCAAGAGGTTTGCCATGCATATTCGAGTACTGACCGCCATCGTGTTTTCCATCGCTCTGACTGGTTGTGCCACCTCCCACTCGGGCAAGGAGTTTGATGCATCCAGGGTGGATCGCATTGAAAACGGCGAGACAACCAAATCCGATATTGTTCAATGGTTCGGGCAGCCGAACGGTCGGGGAACTCATCCTGCCCCGGAGGGAGGACAGTATGAGACCTACACTTATAGCTATGCTGAAGCCAACGTTAAAGCAGAGAGTTTCATCCCGTTCGTGGGGATGTTTCTGGGCGGATCGGAATCGGAATCCAAGGTGCTGACGGTTTACTTTGATGACTCGGACCAGGTCGCCCAACACCATTTCAGAACGCAGGAGAACGAGACCTCGAATTTTTGAGCCCAGCCAAAACAGCTCCGGCTTGAGAGCCACCCCATCGGAGGGCTTGCAGCCCGAATTGCCCGATTTATTGCTTCAAGTGATAAATCATGTAACAGGAGGATCAAGATCCTCAACCAACTGCTAACTTGTGAACCGATGCTTATGAGGCGCCTCTCGAGACCGGAGCGGCTTGAGCTTGCAATAAAGCGCTCGCGTTAGAGCAAACGCCTCTAAGGCGCTGAACGAAGGAGTAACGTATGTTTGGGAAGAAAAAGCTCATCCTAGTATCAAGTCTATCCATGGCGATGGGAGTGACCGGCTGCATAGACAGCAGTAGTGACAACACTGAATCCGGCGAGCCTGACGACGGCGCCTCAACACAGGCCATTACGGGCACAGCTGCCCAGGGGGCACCACTTAGGGACGCCAATGTAACAGTGCGCTGCGTCAATGATGACGCGGACTCGACCCTGACAGCTGTTACTGACGACTCGGGCATGTTCAAAACGGACGACGTCCCGGAACGGTACTTTCCTTGCGGCCTAAAGGCGGACGATCCCGATTCGGAGCAGGTTTTTTATAGTCTCGCGCAAGAGCCTGGGCAGGCAAACATAACTCCTTACACTGACATGGTGATCGCAGTCAGCGCCTCCAAAGATCCCGTTCAATGGTTCGAAAACCTGAAGCGTGATGGATTCGTTATGGATCAGGCGCGAATTGATAATGCCATGAAGGTTCTGAATGAGGGCCTTAAGGCGCTGGGCCTACCGGTTGACGGCAAGAATCCGATGAAGACCGAATTCGAGATCGGTGATGACTACGATCTGAGTATGGACCGATTTATGGCAGGCGTTTCCAGCACCAGCAACCTTGGGGGATACGACGCGCTGAGGCCACTTCTTAAAGATGGCAACGAACTTGAAGACGTTATAGACAACGTGCCTGAACAGGCGCCAGATCAGGACGATAACAATGACAACGCACAAGGCTACGCCCAATGCTGGAACGAGGACTACTTCAGGTCCGTGCACACCAGTGAGCTTGAGTTCGAGGTTACAAACGCCTCAGGGACCTATACAAGCACCGTCAAGCGGAGCGTGGAAGAGCGCTCCGGCAATGAGATCGCTTTGACGATCGATAAAATCCCACAGGAGTCAACCAGGGCGAGAGTTAAGCAGACTCACATTCTGGACATAGACTACTCTGGTAAGAAGACCAGCCTGAAACAGGTAACAACCACCACGTTCAGAGATCAGGGAGATATTACGACCACTTACGATTATAATCCCGCCTTCGTTGAGGACTTGAGCAAAACTGCCGGGGACTCAACAACGAACACCTACACTCAAACCGCCAGCAGCGACCCGGATTTTGCTTCCGAGGTTAGTACTAATTACACCTTTACCGGGGTACAAACACTCACAATTGAGGGTCTCGGAGAAGTCGAGGCCTGCCGGGTGGAAAAAGAGATTTCCACAGAGAATGGTGATACCTCCGGCGTTTTTTGGGTCGGAAAAGGAAACGGGATCGTCGTTCGGGATGAGGTCGAAGGTGGGACCATCCAGGAGATCAGAGGAGGGACCTTTATGGGTGAGGATGTGGCAAACGTGTTCTGACACCTGCTGGAAAATAAACAGCTCAGGCCATTCAACGGCCTGAGCTACCTTAACATTAGTGCATCATGCACATAACAAAACCTACCATCCAATGCCAGCTGACAGACCCTGGATGATCGATAACCTTTTTGTGGAATAACTTCTGCCGATAAACCTGCAATTACTTCATCGCCTTTATGGGAAGTTGATGACTCCGTTGACCGTGAAGTGATCAGCTTTCGGTTCAAAGCCCTACATTAACACTCGAACGACGCGCAGACTCCATGCTGATCTTAACTTTGGCCGCGACGGGCCGCACGACTGAATAAGCGAGGCCCTTCCAGGCTTCGGCCTGAATTCAGAGCACTCCATGGCTACTTCAGATTCAGGCTCTCCTCCCACTGCGGCGCCAGTCCGAAACGTGGTCATTTTTGATGTGGATGAGGGAGGATTCGCCACGGCTCGCGCAGCAGACCTTGGCCGCTGGATTCGCGGGGCTCTCGATGAAACCCTGACCGACGCCGGCCGGACACTTGCAGACCGCAACCTGGCCCAGGCATTGAAGGAGGAGATTGAACGTGCCGAGATGGCTAATGCCGGCACTTACGAAGGCGCCCCCATCGCGGGTTTTGCAGTCCGCACCAAAATTACCCAAGCTGACTGGCAAGCCTGGCACGTGCTGGCGGCCTACGATTGGAACGGGAGTAAAGTGGCACTGAAGACATCGCTCACCGAGCAGATGGGTGCTGAATCGGGCACGCTCGTAAACATCCTCAATGTCACCGGGGGTGGTGACACCTTTAAGGTAGCTGAGGGGACAATCGCCGACCCGGTGGTGGAGTCGGGAGCTGTGGTGGTCATCGACAAAGCAGATGCCGAAACTGTAGAAATCGGTAGCAGGGTCAAGGTTGACTACTCCTGCTCCATTGCAGGCTGCAGTTTCGACAGCTACTGGCCGTTGTAACCGATTGGCCAGTTACTGGGATACCCCTGGCTCACACCACCCTCAGTTATCAGCTCCAGCGAAACGGCTTTCGTATTTGGCCAACCTGTCGGTCACCTTGCGCAGATAGTGCACGGTCTCGTCATAGGGCAGGTGATTCATCAGGCGGTCATAGACCTCATCCGGGGCCATCGCGTTGGCCTCTTGGATAGCCGGCTTAAGTCTCATCCCGCCACCGCGAGTAAGCGCCTTCGCAACATTACCGGGTCCTGTGTTATAGGCGGATATCGCGCAGTAAAGGCGGCTCAGGGGATCCTCGACCGACTCGAAGTACCGGTAATAAAGAATGTTGAAATACGCAGCCCCAATCTCAATGTTATTACCGCTGTTATAAAGATAGGAGGGGGACAGGACTCGTGCTTTTCCAAAGACCTTTTCTGTCGCATCCATGCCGGCACTCTTGGGCACAATCTGCATGAGCCCATAGGCGGGGATATGGGACTTCGCCATTGGGTTGAATGCTGACTCAGTCTCAATCAATGCCAGTATCAGTTCGGCTGAAAGGTCAAATTCAGCGTTTTTATCGTTGATGGCGTTAATGAACCCATGGACTCTACTCGGTAGTGTTTCCACCATCTTGCTGTTGATTACTCTGGTATGCCAGATGGCACCATCTTCAGTTACCGGCGTAGCTTCAGGACTCTCTGATTCCGCCACAGCACCCTTGCTCTCAGGCGCTACGCTCTTTGAAGGGGCCAATTCATCGGGCGTCTCCAAGGGGAACTCCCAGGACGCAACATCCTGGCCATGCTCCGCCTCCTCTACTCGCTTGGCCTTCTCCATGAAGTGCTCCCGCAACTTTTTGCGGACTCCCGGATTGCCGCTCTCACTTCCCAAAAGAAAGGTCTCAATCACAGGCTTTTTATCAACCTGGCCTGTCTCGAACGTAGATAGATTTTCTTTTCCGAATGCCTCAACCTTCTGAGCGACCTCATCCTGCTCAAAGGCCTGCTTTGTCGTTAGTTGCAAAAGTTCCGAGAGTTTCGCTTCGAAACCATTTCTATCCAGTCCCTTTGCCGAATCAGCCGGCCAGGAAATGCGGACCTCCTCGGCGTCGAAGTCGATAAGCGTGCGCAGCCGATAATCATCTTCGTACTTTACCCACTGCTTTTGAGATGAGACGAGTGGGTCATGCCAAACTTCTGTAATGCGTTTCCTGTAATCGTCGCGCGCATTGTCATGGGCTTTTTTATAAGCAGCAAACTCTTTACGGACCTTTTGCTTGTAACTTTGAAACCCTTGCTGCTGCCGTTGTTTGTATTCCTTAAAGCCACTTGCGCCCCCTTCAGATTCCTGTTGTTCGAACTCGCTGGTTGCGGATTCAAGTTCGTCAAAAGCTTCTTGCGCCTGAGAGGCAGAAGCTGACAGTAAGACGACGGAAAACAGAAAACTGGCATATTTCATCGGGGCGGCACTCCAGGTGCGTGTACTGAATTCTATTGGAGCAAGCGCCGGCATTGCGCCGGCGTTACGAAATTACTCAGTAGCTTGCTCAAGCTCTTCCTGAGCCTGCTTGGCTCGGTATTCCTGGTACATCAGCGCTTCATTATCAGGTGTCAAGCGCCGGTTTGATGCCTCGATAATATTCTCGAAGACCTTACGGTTCTGCTCCGGTGCCAATACCACCATCACGCAAAGTTGATCACCATCTTCTTCACTACGCCCAGGGATATAGTCCACGCGCTCTGGAATCGCGCCCTGCAGCATCTGGTTCGTCACCTGCTTGGACACGCTCTCAAAGGTCTGGCCAGAGCCGCTCTCCTGTTCTCCGCTCTCAGTCAGTGACTGATAGGTTTTATCCATTGCTTGAACATTAACCTGAATCTGCTGTGCGATGTTGGCGCGCGCCTGTGCGGTCGCCTTATTCTTGAGAATGCCCATGCTGGCATTGTCCCGGACGCAAGCGGTGTCAGCCATCGCGCCTTCAGGAACCTGCTGCGCCGGCATCGTTACCCAGTCAGGAAGCGAGGAGTAACTTCCTGGTTTCTCTCCTGGCATCACTGAAGAACAGCCTGCTACTGCCAGCGACAAACTGCATGCGAGAACGCCGATTCGAAATTTGCTCGCCATCATTCCACCTTCAATTCTTTTTTAGGGGCCCATTTCAAACGTCATAGGGGAGGCGGAACGCCTCACCCTAAGAGGTTTAGTACTTTCGCTCTAGATCATTGCCCAATTGCTTCGTCGAATTTACAGCCCATAAATGAGCAGCTGTAATCCAGTGAAACCTCATCGCCAATTTTGATCTTATCAGCGCTTGCCTTCTCTACAACGACGTTCGCGCCAGATTGAAGAACCGGCTTACCAATTTCCCCCTCAGCTACCTTATAGCGGTCACCATTTGTCTGTACCCTCGCGATATCGACACCACCACCAGGTTTTGCCCCCAGATCGGACGTGAGAGAGGTTTTGAGCACGACCTGTCCTTCATCCGACAGATAGACCTTCGCGCCAGTGACATAGCCAACGGGTGCGAAGAAGCTTTTCAGCTGCCCCTTAATATCAACCATCGAACCTTCAGCTGCAGATCGCAAAAGGCCACCGTAGTTAATACCCCCGCAGTCACTGCTCCGTGTTTCCTCAGAAGTGCTGGCACTGTCTTCGCCGTCTAGGGATTTCACTCGCTTGAGTTCAGGCAGAGTGTAGACGTTGACTGTTGCCGACACACTCGCTGAGTAGTCGCACTCCGCCGGGTGCCTGTCACCGTCGTCATCCACCCAGGCCTCATCGAAAGAGCTCCCGTAAGTTGCGTTACTCACTTTGGTGATAATGGCGTAATCCGCGACCGGTGCACCCTGGTAGCTACCCTCACCGGCCATGATTGACCTCTTAATTTCCTCTTTTAGACCACTGGCGAGATCCCGATCGACAACCTGACCGCCACCGTTCCTGATGCTCCTGTCAAGCTGACTCTTGATGGTGTTATCCAGCTTCGCCTCTTTCACCGCGGCCAACCCGCCGTCTTCAACGTCGAACAGAACTACTTTGTTGGCTTGCGCCCCCTTAGGCGAGGGGTTAGCAGCCGACTTCTCAAGTTCATAATCCGCGCCGAGCGTATCAGGAGTTGTCTTAGGTGTGCTGGTACAGCCGGCTGCGAGCAATGCAACCGAGAGGGTGGTCAGCGTTATCAGTTTTTTCATGCTCAGTACTCCTTAGTCACTGAAATGCAGTTTTTAATCGTCTACCGATTAAAACGTATAAGATTAAGGTTTTTTTATAAACGTGAACTTTCCATATAATTCATAACCATCCAGCGATACTAGTTACCCTCCTTAAGTTTCAACGCCTTCCAAATACCCTTTTCATTAATCTTTTCTGCAATAACTCGGTTAGCACTGACTCGTGCTGACGCGTAATCCGAGAGTGAACTCGCAGCCCCCTTGAACCTAGAGGTTGTTACCGACTCACCCTGTTCGTTCAGAAGGTTAAGCTTGACGTTAAGACTCACATGCTTTTCATCGAACATGTCAGCACGTTCGCTTTTACCAGAGATCCGAAGAACCCCGCTGTAGGCTTCACCCTGCCCCAGTCTGTCAGCGTAGATACCTTTATCCAGAAGCATGCGTGTAACATGGTCTCCAAGCTCAGCTGTCTCGGCGTCCGTTTGAATGCCGATCCTCAGGGTCTGTAAAAGGCGCTCGCGCTCAGCCAGAAGCCCGTTGTATCTCACTCTTTCCTCGCTGAGATTTACGTTCTGCCCTACCGAGGTAATCAGTGACGCCAGCGCGAGCGCCTCGCGAATTTGTGGCTCCGAGCGATTCAATTGATACAGCCTTGTGAGCGAGGCTTGCTGCTCGCCTTCCAGGCTCGCCTCAAGTTCTTCGTTTAACGTCTCCAGCTCAGACTTCAGGCTCCGTACCAGGTTTGGGCGGTTAACCTCCAACAGGACAAAGCGCCTCCCCCCACCTGCCGCGCTTTTCAGCACTTCATAATCCGAGAGCTCCAGTGCCTCAGTTGTCGTCTGGACTTTATTGCGGGTAAACGATGATTCCTCGCCGTCCTCCAGGACTTGTTCCGTTTCAAGCTCTGACTTAACACGCGTTTTCAGTTTCCCCGCAATAACGCCAAGGGCGTTGCCACGCGCATCCTCCATTGAGTTGCCCTCACCCACACCATGTATTGAACGGGCATTATCGGAAGGAGGGTTCATTACCCATTCGGGAATCGAACGTTGCGGGGACACCGCGCAGCCAGCGAGAAATACTGTCAGAAATGCGACTGCGACGGGCCGATTCCACAAACGAAAAGAGTCAGTCAATTCTTTACACATAAAGGGGACCCAAACTGCATTAGTACGTCGTCACGTAGTTATCAAATTCCGCTGACGTGAAAATGCTTTCGCGTATGACCGCCAGAGAGAGATCACCCCGTCCGTAGAAGTTGATGACCGTGCCTTTCCGCAATATAGATTTTGATTCCCTCAATCTCGCATCCTTACCCGTCATCCGAGCGTCATAAAGGCTTCCCAGGGATTGGCCTTCCGGCCCGGATCCAGCGCCATAGGAAAGCCACCCCAGATATCCATTACTCAAAAGCGAGTCCAGCCCTGTATCCAGCTTTTCGATGTAAAGCTGCTGAGTTTTCGTCTGGTCAACCACAAATTCTCTGGAGATGCCAGGGAGCTCACTTAGTGTGACCTGGCCTACGGAGTATTCTGCCCCCGCGTCCTCAAAGACCTGAGGATGGAAGCTTTCGTTCCTGCTAAGAACGGTGTAGGCATGAACCTCCCCCTGACTCACCAGGAGCGTCAGTAAGTACTTGGGCGTGAAGTAGTAGTTAGCCGTGATGCCATCTGAGAGTGACCGCCGGACTTCGGGCACTCCAAAGATTCCGTCGGCAAACTCAATCGTTGACCCTACCTTCAACTGGGAAAGATCACGGTATTCGGGGAAGTGCGTGAAGGTTGACACCGTCCTGTCAAAGCCTTCCTCGAGCAGGATCACAGCCTCGGAAAAGTTGCCAAGGCCCATAATAGGAAGCGTTATCGCAGCACTCCAGGCTACAGCCCGATTCGCAAGAGAACGCTTTGAAGCTGTACGGTCATTGCTACTACTTTCATCCGGCAACAGTTACTCTCCCTTGCGTAGTCAAACCTTAGTCCCTGATGAGGACTGTCTGCGCCAGATGAAGAGTAGACAAAATTAATGTTTACGCAAGAAACTGTTAATATTTAACAGTTTTGGACAGTTATCGCCGCACCAGCGTCTGCCCAACATGGATCCCGTTTCCGAAGCGCTCAACCGCCAGAACAACGTCGAGGAATACAGGCGTTAATCAGAGATCTCGACTAGACTGGACCGAGAATAGCAACTGGAGAAAAAGGATGGCTCAACCCCCGAAAGGCGGCTCTGATAACCGTGTTTCACTGAGGCTTCAGGAGACCGAACGGACCCTGATGGATTCAGCAAGCCGTATCCTTTCTGCCCACATCACTAGAGGTGACACCGGAGCGGAGGTTACTGATCAGGACATCCGATCTGCTGTCACCACAGCGATCAAAATGGCCCGATTCATGGATAACGCTGTGCATGCAGACGATGAAAAATAGGTTTGTTTTCTATTTCATCGTACCAGCGCCATAAGCTCTTCAATCAAACGTTGCTCTTCTTCGTAGATGCGATCAGGTGGAAATCCGCTCATCTGTGCACGATCATCCCGGACGGTGCATGCAGCGGCGATCTCCATACACGCTTTCATAAGTTGTTTATGGTCGTACAGGTTATGGCCGCAGGAGTCGGAATCGCTGCTGCTATCCGATATCCCTTCAAGGGCGGCATCGGTTAAGGACTGCAGCACCTCCTTCGACGGTTTGCGGTAGATGAACTCCTGCTCGAACCACACAAGCTCCGAATCACCGATCACTTCGAGACCACCTGCCATCTCCGACAAGCGACTGCAGTGTGAACGAATGTGTTTGCAGATCATCGTCTGCTCAGTGAGCTGGTTGACCCCGTCTGCCCACATCACCTGAACGATGGGAAACGCAGGCGCAAGGTATACAAAACTATGCGGCAATCCGTGTTGATCAAGAATTGCCTTGAGACGTTGGTTCTGCATCTATCGGGCTCCTGTACTGCTGCCGTAATAGCAGGCTAAAGCGACGATTCAAAGGGTAGTAACGCAATTTTTAAGTACACATCAGAGTCGCGTACTGCAACACGTGTCACGGTTCAGACATCGAGTGAATGACAGGAAGAGACATGATCAGTGTCACTTCAGCTTGATACTCCTCTTCCAGCTCCTGCCTGATATCTTTCAGCTCATCCACGGTAATGACCCCATCGTCCAGGGCGCCCCGGATCCTCGAAATGGTATCTGCCTGTCTCTGCTCAAGATCCGAGTAGGAGTCCATTAAATTCGAGTGCGTTGGCTGCCATGTAAGCGGCGGGAGCGGATAGGACTTGAACCCCAAAGACTCAAGTAACGCCTCCAGGAGCCGTCCGCCGGAGTCCTTTTCAAGCAGCTGAAGAAAATGCCTGAGCGAGAGTCTCCCGCTTTCTTCCGGGCTGCGCAATCGCTGAACCCGATTAGCGGGAAGTACGGAATCATGGATAAGCTCGTTGCTGTGATGGACGGCGAACTCCGAGACAGCTTGTGTGCAATGGTAAAGCCGCATTGCTGCATTCTGTTGCCATATACGGCTTTCAACGTTTTTCAAGTTTGGCGTAATGGTCTGGAGTTTCAAGAGGATCGATATGCTCTCGCAAAAGTCCTCATACACTTCCCTCAGCAGACTTTCCCGCGCTGCAATCGAAGAAAAAGGCTGCTTTCTTTCCAACACTGAATAGACAAGCTCCTGAGTCTCCGTGATTTCCCGTTTTCTCAGGGAGAACGCGCCGAAAAGCGCCGACATGGAGACTGCTTCCGGATCAGGAACAGGTGCAACCAGCTGACTCCTCTGGCGCGCAACCACGTGAAGGGGGTGTTTCGCCCCTGTGACGTCAAGAAGGTGCCAGAATTCCTCAAGTCTCAAGTGGTGCGACCCGGTTGTGGGGGTCAGGTTGTTGAGAAATGTCCGCTCGTTGAGGTTGCGGATCCGCTGCTCTGCTGCGATGCGTCGGGCCACACCAACCGATTTCCCCTCAAACTGTTGTGCCGAGGCATGAGCGGCATTGCATAGTTGTCCATACCATTCCTCAACTGATCTCCAAGTCAGCACATCTGCACCCTTTCCTAGCTACTTGTCCAGCTCGCATCAACCCAGCGACGGTAGCGTACTCGCATCAACCCAGCGACGGTAGCGTAGCAGCAGGCACCGCTTGATGCCCGCTTAATCTCAAGGCTATTGAACAGCCATCGACGCTTGCAGACCCCCGGTCACAGCCAAAACTGGCAGGCAACTCCCTGGAGAACACGCTCCTCGGCTCCAGTGACTGGATCAGTTTCTTCATCGAGAGAGTTTTCGCAAATTCACATGGGATGAAAACTGCTTCCTCTGCTACTTTTTAGAGCATATAGACCATCTTCGAGATAAGACTCAGTAACAACAAGTTAGGACGCTCTCTCAAAAGGTGTAAACGGCAAAGGAATCCTTACCCGATGGATGCAAAAGACAAGTACCTCAATTCCCAGTGGCAGATTCTTCCCGATGATGATGCGGTAATCGAGGAGCAAAAGAAAGCCTATAAAGTAGAGGCGCACTTCACCTCAGGGTTGGTTACAGATGTTCGCGATGACGTGCAACACACCGGGATATCGCGGGAAATAAACGGCATTGAAAATCAGGCTGGCAACAGCTCAGAATTTAAGCATTACGGATTCAAGAGGACGACAAGCTTAACCCTTCAAAAGCCTGATGGAACGTCCGAAAATCTCGATTTGGAATGCCCTAATGAAAGTGAAATACTGACAAATATCGCCCCCCATGAAGCGATCACCATTGCCTATGTCAGTGAGCACTTTAAAAACCGTACAAATGGTGATCACGTGACAATGCTGCACAGACATGATGCAGGGGAGACACGCAAAGAGATACCAAACCGAAAGCCTCAACTCTTTATTCCAAATCTTTTCGGATGGTCGATCGGTTTTGTTGGAATATTATTTCCAGTCCTCGCACTTCTTGCCCTTTTCTTCGCAGGCGCTGGAGACCCCCTTGGCGAGTCATTAAGATTTTCATACTCACAGCTTTTCGTCATTCTAGAGGAGCACTTACCTTCCCTTTGTACCTTCTCAGGTTGTGTATCCGATGAGATACTTTCCTTCGATTCTAGCTGGCTGACAATAACCACTGTAGCTTTGATTGGCGGGCTTAGCGGAATAGTAAGCCTGATCAGAAACTTCTTCAGGGTACGTTCTGAAAACAAAGCCCATAACCGCCTGCGGAGCCGTATGTTGTCTGAAATAAGCTCCAGGCGGAAGCAGTACCTGGAGCACCGTGAGCAAAGATCAGAGCCAGAACCAGACAAAACATGCGTAAGCGCGAACGACACACCGGAGAAAAAAGAGGAGCAACCGGAAACTGGAACAGATGACTATGATTTGCCAACCACTGCTCGCGACTCCGGGTTAATCTCTGTAGGTCAAGGCGCTGCCCCGAACTACAGTTTTCGTGTCAGATCACAAAACCTCCAGTATTTTCGAAAAATCAACCGCGTTGACCGAATGGAAAGGAAAGTTTTAAGTAGTAGCACGTCAAAAAAGTCTGTAACAAGTTCAGGGGGAAAACGAGATAAAGGACATCATTATCGACAAGCCACCGCTGATATCCCGACGACATCTGAAACCATCTATGGCGTTAACTATGAGGGCGAATCGGTAGCAGTTCAGGTTCCCGAAAAGCTGGAGAAAGGAATACTTGAAGAAGGCGATCAGCTGGAGCTGGTTGATTTGGAACTCATCAAGGGGGGTCAATCTACCGGACCATATGCTGTCCAGGTGAAAAACACCACGAGGAATTGGGAGTCACGAATTAATCCTATCTCGGAATACGTATTCGAAACTTATCCCCCAAAAGGCACAGGCGCTGGCATTACACTAACGCTTTTTGTTGTGTGCCTTGTGTGCGGTGGAGGACTTGCCTATCAGGCATTCGATCCAACAATGCGTGTGGAACCAGCACTGTGGGTTATTTTCGGTTTGCCTATCGGTCTGGGGTTTGGTGGCGCTTTATTCGGCGCTTTCATAGAAGCTTCAACTAACAGGCAGGCATACAACGACAGCGTCGCCAAAGCGAAAGAGATAGACAATAAAATCAATGAAATAGCAGCAAGTAGTCACGTATAAGCGATGACAGTTCGCCGTTCCATCGCCGCAGCCAAGCCCGCTTCTCAAACACGCCGGGGTGTGCGCTGAAATGGAAAACATGAGCGGGCAAGTCCAGTTTAACGAACTTATGGAGAGGGTTCGGGCCTGCCGGATTTGTCGTGAATGCCCGCGGTACGGCAACCCGCTCCCCCATCAACCAAGGCCCATCATGCAGGCAGGCACCGGCGCCCGGGTCTGCATCGCCAGCCAGGCACCGGGGAACAAGGCCCACCAGAAGGGCCTGCCGTTCTACGACCCCTCGGGCGTGCGGCTCAGGGAATGGCTGGCGGTCTCCGAGGAGCGCTTCTACGACCCGGAACAGTTCGCCATCGTGCCCATGGGGTTCTGCTTCCCCGGCTATGACAGCAAGGGCGGCGACCTGCCGCCACGGCGCGAATGCGCGGAAACCTGGCATGAATCCGTGTTCGCGGCCCTTCCGAATCTTTCGCTGATCCTGGTCATCGGCCAGTACTCACAGCGTTACCACCTGCCGAAGCGTCACCGCGAGAAGACACTGACCGCGACCGTGGCCAACTGGCGGGCCATTCTTGAGGAAGACAACGAGCCGGCGGTTCTGCCCATGCCCCACCCTTCCTGGCGCAACAACGCCTGGCTCCGCAACAACCCCTGGTTTGAGGCGGAACTGCTGCCGGAGCTGCGCCGGCGTATCGAGACTCTGCTGGGGCCGGAATCAGGCGCCTGAGGCCACGACCGGGTAGCCCGGCTCGCCCCAGTCCGCCTCCAGATGCCCCATCAGGGTGTCGATGATCACGGGCACCAGCTGCTCGAGGATGTTGGCCCCGTCCCGCACCTGCTCCCGGTTGACGGAACTGTTCCAGGTGGAGCCTCCATGCATCATCTGGTTGCGCAGGGTATAGAGCCGCGAGAAAACCAGGCCCAGAACCCGGGCCGTGTCATCCGAGCCCAGGGCCCGGGAGGCGGTCACCTTGGCGCGCTCGAACAGCCCCTGCCACTCCCCGCGGGGCCGGCGCCCGTTCTGGCAGTCCCAGTAGGGCTGGAACACATACTGGTTGTTCAGCAGCATCCGGATGGCATTGGGGAAGGCCGTCCAGACCACTCCCGAAAGGCGCTTCTCCACGTCCAGCGCCACCAGCCGCTCGAGGAACTCACGCAGGACCTTCTGCTCCGGCATTGGCTCCTCCAGCCGCATCTCCTGGGCATAGGCGGCGTTGAAGGCAATCCAGAGGAAGATGAAGCGACCATCCTCGTCATCACAGATTTCCGCCCTCTGCAACCAGCTCAGGGCACGGTGAACGCGCAGGTCCAGAGCATCCGGAAGGTTGTCGCGAATGCCTCTGTGGCGGGCTTTGAGAGATTCAAAATCCTGTGACACGGGAGCTCTCCTGTTTGACCTCTGATCCGAATACGTATAATTTCGTACACCATGACTGAGCGGTTAAGCATCAGTAATCCTTCCGCACGCCGCTTTCTTAACGTCTCTATCTAATCAGACCACGAGGTATTATTGCAGTGATACGGGCTGAAGGCGTCACCAAAGTATTCGGACCCAACCCGGAATCCGTGAAATCTCTGCTGGAACAGGGCAAATCCAAAGATGAAATCCAGTCCGAGACCGGGCATGTAGTCGGGGTCAACAACGCCAGCTTTGAAGTTGGCGCCGGCGAGGTCTTCTGCATCATGGGCCTTTCCGGCAGTGGCAAATCCACCCTCATCCGCTGCATCAACCGTCTCATCGAGCCCACTTTCGGCAAGATCATTCTCAACGACCCGGAACATGGCGAGATGGATATCGCCACCATGGACGGCCCGACACTGAGGCGTGTCCGCTCCCAGCATCTGAGCATGGTCTTCCAGCATTTCGCGCTTTTCCCGCATAAGACGGTTCTTGCGAACGTGGTCTATGGGCTTGAGGTTCAGGGCCGCGACAAGGCCGAGCGCGAGGAACTGGGAAAGAAGTACCTGGAGATGGTCGGACTGGGTGGCTGGGAAAACCACTACCCGGATGAGCTCTCCGGCGGCATGCAGCAGCGCGTGGGCCTGGCCCGCGCCGTGGCCACCGAAGCCAACATCCTGCTGATGGACGAACCCTTCTCCGCGCTGGACCCGCTGATCAAGGTCCAGATGCAGGATGAGCTGATTCGCATCCAGCAGGAACTGGGCCGCACCATTCTGTTCATCACCCACGACCTGGACGAGGCCATGCGCATCGGCGATCACATCGCCATCATGGATGCGGGCAAAATCGTGCAGGTCGGTAATCCGGAAGAGATTCTGGTCAACCCGAAAACCGAGTACGTGGCCAAGTTTGTCGAGCATGCCGACCCGACCGGCGTCATCACGGCGGAAACCGTCGCCCTGCCGTTCAGCGACCGCTACTTCAACAGAGTGGGCGAAGAAGCCGGCAACCAGATCTGGAACCGTACCGGTTACACCGATGTCGAGTTCCATGTGGATACCAATGGCCACCTCGCGAAGATGCGCTGCGAAGGTAATGACGTAGCGCTCCATGAGCTCGAGGAGAAGATCACCGAATCCGGCGGCGCCCCCGAACGCCACACGGACGCCGCCGTCCACTGCACCACGGACACCATTCTCAAACGGGTGCTGCGCGGGCGTGCCTACTCGGAACTTCCGGTCATCGTCCAGGACGCCGAAGGGCGCCTGAAGGGCATCATCGACGAACCGGAGCTGATCCACGGCATTCTCGAGAAACACGGTTACGCACAGGACGACTGAGGCCACCATCATGAACGACCTGATCCCGATGCTCAGCGGTTCCCTGGGCAACCCGTTCGAACTGATCGACCTGCCCGTTGATGACTGGATCACCTGGTTTGTTGACTGGCTGGTGAACACCTTCCGGGACTTCTTCCGGACCTGGATCAGCCCGCCGGTTGAGACCGTTATGGAAGCGGTTCAGTGGGTCCTGAACTCTGCGCCGCCCCTGGTGATCCTGGCCGGCCTTTTCCTCATCGCCTGGCGTTCCGCCTCCTGGAAAGTGGGCGTATTCGCCGTGATCGCCTTCGCCTTCATCGGCTTCATGGGCGTCTGGGACGAGCTGATGACCACTCTCTCGCTGGTGATCACCTCGGTGCTGTTCTGTCTCGTCATAGGGGTGCCCATAGGCATTCTCTGCTCGCGCAGGGACATGACCTACACCCTGGTGCGACCAATACTGGACATCATGCAGACCACCCCGCCCTTCGTTTACCTGGTGCCGGCGGTGATGCTGTTCAGTATCGGCAACGTGCCCGGACTGATCGCAACCATCATCTTCGCCATGCCGCCGACCATCCGCCTGACCAACCTGGGCATCCGCCAGGTGCCCGGCCAGTATACGGAAGCGGCCACCGCCTTCGGCTCCACGCCGCGCCAGATCCTGTGGAAGGTACAGGTACCGCTGGCCATGCCCACCATCATGGCGGGCCTGAACCAGACCATCATGCTGGCGCTGTCGATGGTGGTGATCGCGGCCATCATCGGTGCCGGTGGCCTTGGCCTGCTGGTGTTCCAGGGGCTGAACCGGCTTGATATCGGCCAGGCCTTTGTTGGCGGGCTTGGAATTGTGCTGCTGGCCATGGTGCTCGACCGGATCACCCAGGGTCTGGGTGAGAAGGCCCCGGGCAGCCGGGCCAGCAGTGATGACTGACAACCATCTGTGAAGCGCGGATGCCGCCGGCATCCGTGGGACGACACAGCTCACAGCGATGTGAGTTAAATAAGAGCAATACGGAGGAACGTATTATGAAACGCCTGAAATCCATTTCGCTGAAAGCGCTGGCGCTGGCCCTGGTGGGCTCTCTGGCGCTCAGTGCCCAGGCCGACGATCACAAGTCCATGCCCGGTGAGGGCGTAAGCGTCCAGCCGGCTGTGGCTACATGGACCTCCGCCATTCCGGTGAGCTGGGTCTATGCGGAACTGCTGACCGAGCTGGGCTACGACGTCCAGGATCCGATTTCCCTCCAGAACCCGGTGGCCTACCTGGCCATGAGCGAGGGCGACGTGGACTACTGGCCCAACGGCTGGTTCCCGCTGCACAACCCGCAGCTGCCCGACAACTGGGATGACAAGGGCACGATCTTTGATCCGCTGTGCAAGGGCTGCGGCATCCAGGGCTACCTGGTGAACAAGGAAGCCGTTGAGAAGTACGACATCACAGGCATCATGGACATCGTGGAAAACGAAGAGATCCGCAATGCCTTTGACCACGACAACGACGGCAAGGCCGAGCTCTACGGCTGCCCGCCCGGCTGGGGTTGCCACGAAGGCATCAACGCCATGATCGACAAGTTCGAACTGGGCGACCGCATCGACCACGTGGATGCCGGCTATTCCGCGAACTTCACGGAAGCCATGTCCCAGATCGAACAGGGCAACCCGACCCTGTACATGACCTGGGGCCCCAGCGCCTGGATCCTCAAGCTGGTACCGGGTGAGGACGTTATGTGGGTCAACGCGCCCGGCATTGTCGAAAGCGAGAACGAAAAAGCGTCCGGCATCACCGGCGCCGTAACCGATCCCATCCAGATGGGCTTCGTTGCGGCTGACATCCAGGTTGCCGCCAACAACAACTTCCTCAAGGAGAACCCGGCCGCTGAGGAACTGTTCCGTCAGGCGGAAGTACCGCTGAAGTGGATCAGTCAGGTTGACGGCAAGATGAGCGAGCAGGACCTGGACGACGACGAAGTCCGGCCCCTGGCCGCTGAGTGGATCGATCAGAACCGCGACATGGTCGACAAGTGGCTGAAGGCGGCGCGCGAAGCGGCCAAGTAAGCCAGCATCGATCCATCGGGATCAGAAGGGGGCTCTGCGGAGCCCCCTTTTTTATGCCCGTTTACCGGGCCGGCGTGCAGGCCAGCCGGTAGGCGGCCGGTGTCACCACCAGGGCGATCACCGTCGCCAGCAGCAGCCCCACGCCAAAGGTCTGGGCAAACGGCGGCCAGAGGGTGCCGCCGGCCACCATCAGGGGCACCAGACCACCAAAGGTGGTCATGGTGGTGGAGCCGATGTGGCGGAACGTGGGCCCTGTGATCACGTCCACCATGGCGGCGGCATCACCGTCCCGCGCGTGGTCATCGTCGTCCAGGGCGGCGATCATGATGATGGTGGCGTTGATGGCCACTCCCACCAGCCCCATGATCCCCACGATGATGATGAAACCGAAGGGGTGCCCGGCCAGGGCGAGAGCCAGCAGGCCCAGGCCAAAGGCCTGAGCGCCGCTGAAGAAGACAATCCCCGCCCGCCGGAAGGAATTGAAGGTCAGGGCCACCGCCGCGACCATCATCAACACAAGGATGGCGACGGAGCTCAGAAGCCGGGTGACGGCCTCGTTGCGCTCCTCGGCCTCACCACCGGTTTCCAGCCGGTACCCGGGAGGCAGATCCAGCTCCGCCTCCAGTTTGCCTTTAAGGCGCCGCATCACCGTGGGCGCCAGTTCCCCAACCTTAAGGTACCCACGGACGAGCTGGACCCGTTCGCCCTGGCGGCGCTGGATGCGCCGCCAGGACGGCGTCAGCTCCTGCTCCGCCAGGGCCGACACCGGGATACCACCCCGGCCCTCGCCGCCACGGATCAGGGCACTGCCGAGCATACTGCTCTGACTGCGCCAGGGCTCCGGGTAGCGCACCTGGACCGGCATCTGTTCCGTTTCCTCCAGCATGAAGCCACCATCACGCCCGCTGAGAAGGGCGTTGAGCTGGCCAGCCACCCGCTCCGCGTCCAGTCCCAGCGCCGCGATCTCCTCCTGGTCCGGGGTCAGCTCAATCCGGGGCTGGTCCCGGTTGACCAGGGTATGCACATGGGTCACTTCCGGCAGAGCGTGCATGAAACCGGCGATGCGCTCGCCCAGATCCGCCAGCACCGGCAGTTCCGGGCCATAGAGGCGCAACTCCAGGGGTGCCGCCACCGGCGGGCCCTGTTCATAACGCCGCACCAGCGTCTGGGCGTCAGGGAAGGCCTCATCAAGCCGTTTCTGCAGCGTCCGGATCGCCGGGATCGTCCGCTCTGCCCCGGCAGTATCCACAATGGCCTGGATAAAGGCGGGATTGCTGTCCTCACGCCCCACCAGGTTGTAATAGACCTTGGGCGCGTTGCCGCCCGCGACCATCCAGACGTCCTGCACCCCTTCAACATCCCGGATGACCGGGGTCATACGCTGCGCGACGTTCCGGGCGCGATCCACCGAGGCGCCGGGTTCAAGGCGGACCTGGATATGGAACTGGTCCCGGTCCGCCGCTGGAAAGAAGCTGATCGGCAGCATCGGCAGTATCACGGCGCCGCTGATGGGCAGCAGCAGTGTCAGGCCGATGGCGATGGCCGGGCGCCGCAGCGTGATCCCGATGAAGGAACGCAGCCAACGCATGGCCGGCCCGGGCCCCGAGGCGGAGACCGATGTCAGCCCGGTCAGAAGCAGGGGGCTCATGGCGGGAATCACCAGCAGCGCCACCAGGTAGGAGCTGATCAGCGCCAGGATCACCGCAATGGCCAGCGGCCCCACGAACTCGCCCGCTCCGCCAGGCATAAGCACAATCGGCATGAACGCCAGGATGGTGGTGAGCGTGCTAGCCAACAGCGGACCAGCGAAGTGGCGCAGCGTCCAGCGGACGGCCTCAGTGTGGGAATCCCCCTGGCCAAGGCGCTCACGCAGGGCGTTGGTCACCACAATGGCGTTGTCCACGATCAACCCGATCGCCACGATAATGCCCGTTATGCTGATCTGGTGGATATTGACTCCGAAGACCCGGAACAGGCTCAGCACCAGCAGCATGGTCGCGGGAATGGCCAGCCCCACGGCGGCCGCCCCGCGCCAGCCCAGGGTCAGGAACAGCAGGGCCACAACGATGACCAGCCCCATCAGGAGGCTGCCGACAACGCCTTCCAGCCGCTCCTGGGTATAGAGGCTCTGGTCGAAAAGAACCCGGGTCTCGATCCCGTCCGGCAGTTCCGCCCGCATCTCATCCAGGACGCTCCTGGCCTGCTGCGACCAGCTGTCGATACGGCCACCACCGGCCATGCGGGCGCCCACCAGGATGGTTTCCTCGCCATTGAGCAGCGCGTGCTGTTCCGGCGGGTCGGCCACGCCCCGCTCCACGTCCGCCAGGTCGCCCACTTTCAGGCGCTGGCCTTCGTCGATGCTGATGGTGACATCCCGGACCCGCTCCAGGTCCGCGAAATCCCCCCGCAGCGTCACCGCCCGGCGCGACTCGCCGTTGTCCAGAACACCCGCGGGACGACGGGCATCGGAGCCGGCCACCCGCCGCGCCATGTCCTCGGCGGACAGTCCAAGCTGCGCCAGCTCGGCCGGGTCCGCGTGCAGGCGGATCACCTCGGCGGCGCGACCGAACAGGTTGGTATAGTCGGTGCCCGGCATGGCCCGGAACCGCTCCTCCAGGCGTTCCGCGTGGCGCCCCAGGGCGTTGTGGCTGATGCCCGGATCCTCACGCGTCAACGCGATCACCATGGAGAAGGCGTAGAAGCGGTCATCAATCAGACGCGGGCGTGATGCCTGGTCCGGCAGGTCCGGACGGGCATCCGCCAGCTTGTCCCGCACCCGGCTCCAGACGGGTTCGACCTCCGTCACCTCCTCGAGGAGCTCAATCGCGATGCTGGAGACCCCCTGTCGGGAGGCGGACGAGAGCACCTTGACCTCCTTGAGGGTACGGATCTCGTCTTCAAGCGTCTGCGTGACCAGCGCCTCGACCTGTTTCGGGTCCGCTCCCGGGAAGGTGGTGAGCACCCGTGCATTACGCGCCGTGATGCGTGGATCCTCGAGGCGTGGCAGGGTCTGGATGGCCGCCAGCCCCGAGACAATCAACAGCCCCACCGCCATCACCAGCAGGCGGCGGTTGAACAGCAGCCGTTCAATCACCGTCGCCACCCTCTTCCGCAATGCGCACACGCTGGCCCGGCACAACCCGGTGGGTACCGCCATCGATCACGTCCATGCCCGCTTCGAGTGGGCCGCGGACCAGAACCCGCCCATCGTGGCTGTAGAGCCATTCCACGTTCACGCGCCTGATCCGGTGCGCTTCCTCCCCATCCGGTTCCAGGACCAGTACGGCCCAGAGGCCGGAACGGGCCCGGGTCAGCGCGGATTCAGGCAGGACATGGCCGCTTTGCGACACCTCGGTGGCATGGCGTAGATGGGCGATCTGCCCCGGAACAACCGGGGCGCCAGCATCCAGTGCCACGCGCAGGGTGCGTGTGCGCCTCGCCGGATCCAGCTCCGGAAGCCGCTCGATCACGGTACCTTCCAGCGATTGGTCACCCACCCTCAGCGAGACACGGTCACCGCTGCTGTAGGCCGCTGCCGTACCTGCCGGCATACCAATGCGGGCCTCCAGGCTTTCGGGGTCCAGCACCCGGAAGGCCGGCGTGCCGGTCGTGACCAGATCGCCCTGATCCACCATCCGGCGCGCCACAACGCCATCAAACGGCGCCCTGAGGCGGGCGTCATCCAGATTGGCCTGAACCCGGTCGCGGCGCCCCTCAAGCCCCTGGAGCTGGCCTTCCAGGCGCCGGCGTTCCGCCTCGGCCCGATCCACATCGCGCTGGGTGCTGGCGCCATCCCGGCCCAGATTCCGCTGGCGCTCTTCCTCCTGGCGGGCCAGATCCAGGCTGGCACGGGTTGCGGCGATCTCGCCTTCCACCTCCTTCAGCGAGGCCCTGAGGCGGCGATCATCCAGAACCGCGAGCACCTGCCCCTGGGTGACAGCATCCCCTTCCCGGACCTCGATGCGGGCAACCCGCCCTTCCGGCTCGAAAGCCAGGGTGCTGGCCCGCCGCGGCTCCACGAGCCCGGTGTGGCGGGTCAACTGCGGGAAGCTGTCCACGGCGTGGGGTGTACTGGTGCTGACGGGCAGCAACCGTTGGTCATTGGCGTCGGCGCTGGTCTGTGTGCTGGCCCAGGCACGCATTATGATCAGGGCCACGGCGAGGACCGCCAGTGCCACCAGCACCCGCGGTCGTTTCCATTGGTCAGTCATGGTCAGGCTTCCCGGCTGTTTTCTTGTTGTACCGCTTGGCAAACGATCCGCGCGAAAGCTTAACAGAAGGCAACCCATAGCACCCTATCTATCCGGGCGATTTCCCTGACCTGAATGACGGGCCCCACTGGAATCCAAAGTCTTGCATCACCTCTCAGATCCACGCTTGCCGTGGGTGGTAACCTTGCTGGCCGGAACTGGGACACCACGAGTGACTGCCATGGGAATGAACACCCGCGCCTGCATCCTTTGTCTGCTGATCGCCCTGCTCAGCCTTGGCGGCTGTACGGTCCACCAGTCCATCGGCCATGATGCCGGCGCCTTCCTGCGGGATGTGGACGGTGAGCGCTTCCGTCCCGTGCCCAAACACAAATGGGACAGCAACAACCACGCCCTGCTCTATGTCTACCGCCCACAGTCGGAGTGGGGCGACCAGGAGCTCATGGCGCCCAGCTTCTACGTGGACGGCCACCACTACGTGAACCTGCGCAGCGGCGGCTACACCTGGCTGGAAATCCTCCCCGGCACCCGCGAGCTGGACATGAGCCGCCCCTTCTTCGGGATTGAAGGCATCGGGTTCCGCTTCTCCCATCTCCTGGATGCCGAACTGACAATGGAGGCGGGCGAGATCTACTTCCTGCGCTACTCCGAGGTCAGCGAAACCGACTCCATGGACCCGCGCCTCCCCGATGATCATCCCCTGAGCCGTGGTGCCGCACGGCTTGTTACGCAGGAAGCCGCCATGAAGGAACTGCGCCGGACCCGCTTCATGGAGAGCGTGCTGCTCGCCACCAACCATGCCGGCACCTCCATTGTGGCGGACAACCGCGAGGCGGATTACCAACGCCGACGCAAGGCACTTATGGAAAAGCGTAAAGAGGAGGTCGAACGCATGAAGGAGCAGGGCCATTACGAGCCCGCTCCCTGGTACTGGCCCTGGGGCGGCGGGCCTTCCCGGCCACTGGAGACGGATCGCAAACTCCGCCAGCTTGAAAGGGAACGGCAGCAGAGGCTGGCCGCACAGGAAGGCGAAGGCCACTGGTGGTGGCCGTTCTAAGCGCCGTACAGTAGTATGACGGCGTTATGAGTGCCAACACGATATCCCTTAACCGCAACACAGACCAGCTTCCGCAGGACGGCCGCCCCGTATGGCTTTTCGGGTACGGGTCACTGATCTACAAGGCGGGCTTTGACTATATCGAGACGCGGCCGGCCACCATCCAGGGCTGGAAGCGACGTTTCTGGCAGGGCTCCCACGACCACCGCGGCACCCCCGACAGCCCCGGGCGCGTCGCAACCCTGATTGCCGATGCCCAGGCCTCCTGCACTGGCCTGGCATACCGGGTGACACCGGATGTTTTTGAACAGCTGGATGTACGCGAGAAAAATGGCTATCTGCGCCTGATCCGCTCTCTCAGGCTGGACGATGGCAGCGACGCGGAGGGCCTTGTCTACATCGCCACCGAAGACAATGCTGCCTGGCTGGGGCCGGCTACAGAAGCCGCCATTGCACGGCACGTAGCCGCTTCCGAAGGGCCCAGCGGACCCAACAGCGACTATGTGCTCGAACTGGCGGAAGCGCTGCGGGCGATGGGCGTGGATGATCCGCATGTGTATGCGATTGAACGCCATCTCAGGACTGTCCTTGATGGGGACAATAAACCCACCTATAGTTACAGCCAGTCCCCTGAGACCTGATGAGTCAATCACGTGTCCGATAATGACAAGAACAGACCCGTCAGGGACGCGAGCCTAGCCGAACCCGCGCTTGCCGTTGCCACAAGGCGACTGCGCACTGATTTCCAGCTCTCGATCATTACGCTGCTGGGCGCGGCCGCCCTGTTCGGCATTATTCCTTTTGGCGTCTACCGGTTCCTGGAAACCAATTACCTCGCCGGCGCTGCCGATTCACTGATTTCCTTCGGCATCCTCAGCAGCGTGATCTATGCGTGGCTGTCCGGCGATACGGAGAGGACGGGGTTCGCGCTGGCGGTCTTCTGCTGTGTTGCGGGGGCGGTCATCGGCTCCATTCTGCCGGAAGTGGGGCACCTCTGGAGCTACCCTATACTGGTGGCCAGCTTCTTCCTTACACGGCCGATCATCGCCATCAGTCTCAATACCGCCATGGTCGTGGCCATCATCATCCATGGCACCTCCCTGCCCTCGGGAGAGAGCCTGTGGGCCTACTTTGCCACGGCCACGGTGGTCAGCGCCTGCGCCTTCATCTTCGCGATCCGTAACCAGCAGCAACGCAAGGAAATGGCCGTTCTGGCCCGCCGCGACCCGCTCACCGGCATACGCAACCGCCGCTCCATGGACGATGCTCTGCAGCTGGCCGCCTCCACCGCCAGCCGCACCGAAACCCCCTATGCCCTGGTCATGTTGGACCTGGACCACTTCAAGGCCATCAACGACAAGCACGGCCATGGCCTGGGTGACGAGATCCTGGTCAACCTGGCCAGGATGGTGGAACGCAATACCCGCCAGAGCGATCAGCTGTTCCGCTTTGGCGGCGAAGAATTCGTGCTGCTCATGCCGGGCGTGGACTCTGACGGCATGAGCGCCGTGGTCCAGGGCCTGCGCCAGAAGATCCGGTCCACCCTGAGAAGTCCCGATGGCCCCGTCACCGCCTCCTTTGGCGCGGCTCACCTGGGAGCGGATGAAAGCTGGGAGGACTGGCTGAAGCGTGCGGATGATGCGCTCTATCAGGCCAAGGAGAGAGGCCGTGACTGTGTCATAATCGCGAGCGACCGTGAACAGCCCGCCGGCTGATCTCAGCTCACGAGCCGAACCCCGTATCCCGAGCGCTGAACCCGCCCCTCATCCACCAGTTTCTCCAGGTGGGCTTCCAGTGAGCGCGCAGCCACCGGATGGATAGCCGCCGGCACGTCGTCATAGACCCGGGGCAGCAATGCTTCCGTCTCAATACCTTCCGGCGCCTCGGCCAGGCAGTCCAGAACCTTGTGCTCGCGGCGATGGCGGTGGGTGATCAGATAATCGAACACCGCCCAGGGATCGGCCATCAGCTGGCCATGCCCCGGCAGCAGATACGCCACCGGCTCATCCAGAAGACGCCGCAGCGTGGCCAGATAATCCCCCAGATGCCCGTCCGGCGGGTCAATGACCACTGTGGAGGACTGCATCACCAGATCCCCGGCCAGCAGTAGCCCATCCGGTTCCCACAGGAACGCCAGATGATTAGCAGCATGCCCGGGTGTACTCAGCACCCTCAGCCCCGGTACCAGGTAATCCCCGTCTGCTGGCTCATGATCCGGCGCAAGATCGTAGTCGTGATGCGCCAGGCCTCCTGCAGGGCGCCGGAACACCAGCCGGGCGCCAGTGCGTTCGCGCAGCCGATGGCTGGCCGGTGTGTGATCCAGATGCGTGTGGGTGAGCAGTATGCGGTCGATACGCCCCCCGGTGGCAGCGAGGATGGCCTCAACATGAGCGCCATCATCCGGCCCCGGATCCACCACCAGCATCTCCTCGTCCGTACGCAGGATGTAGGTGTTCGTGCCCGGCCCTGTCATGACACCCGGGTTGGGAGCAGTCAGGCGGGTGATGGCCGGAGTGATCGCAACCGCCTCGCCCGGTTCGATGCGTCCGGTCGTGTGCCCACCGGCTGCGGGGTCCAGGAAACGGGCCTCGTCGTATCCTGCCGCTCCGGCAGCCAGGCTGCTATTGCGGATCGGCCAGTCCTCTGCCGGCGCTTCATAGGGAACCAGATACGCCATTGATGCAACCAGATCGGCGACGCTCCGGAATCCCCGGATCTGCCTCAGCGTGCCCAGTGTCGGCGGCACCAGCAGGCGCTCACCACGGCCATGCTCCTCCAGAGCCTGCTCCGGTGTCAGCCAGAAGGCCTCGGTGGTTTCCGTACCATCCGGCCAGGCGGTCTGTCCCGCCGGCACTGGCGCCAGGAAAAAGCGGGTATCAAAACGCCGCGGGGGCCCTGGGGGCGTGATCCAACGCCCCAGATAGAAGAGTCCATCAGCGGCGGGCGTCAGCCCGGCGCGCCCGCAGTAATCGGCCAGCGACTGCTCGCCGGCATCCAGCCGCCGCCGTTCATCGAGCTCCGGCACTGTATGCGTGGTCAGCCCTCCGGCATCGTCCCGGACCACCAGAACGCCCGCTTCCTCAAAGCACTCCCTGAGCGCTGTGGTGCGATCCACCAAGGCCCCATCCAGATCACTGACCGCCCCGCCCGGAAACACATCGAACCCCGGCAGGAAGACCGCGTCCCTGGTACGACGCAACAGCAGTACCTCCGGGCCACCGGCGCCATCACGCGCCAGCACCAGGGTCGCTGCTTCACGTATCTCAGTCATGGCCACTCAGCAGGTCGCCTCCATCGCTACCTTGCCCCGGGTATGCCGGGTTTCAATGTGACGGTGGGCATCCTCGGCATGATAGAAGGGATAAATCTCCTCCACGTGCACCCTGAGCCGACCCTCATTCACCCACTGGCGCAGCACGTCCAGGTCCGCGCGATTGGAATGCACGATCACAAGCCGGTTGCGCTTCTGGAGACCCAGCCGGGCCAACCCTTCTGCAGGCAGGCTGTGACCGCTGGGAATGGTGTTCACATAGCGCCCGCCCCGCACCAGCGTTTCGCTGAAGTCACCGACCCGGTAATTGCCGAAGACATCGAACACCGCATCAAAGGGGCCGGGAATGGCGGGGGCCGATGTCTGCTGGTAGTCCACAGCCTCGTTCGCCCCCAGATCACTCACGAACTTCAGGTTACGCTCACTGCACACGGCGGTGACATGGCAACCGAGATTGCGGGCAATCTGCACCGCGAAGTGGCCAACGCCACCGCTGGCGCCATTGATCAGAACCCGCTGCCCCGGCTGGACACCGGCGCAGTCGCGCAGCGCCTGCAGGGCGGTGAGGCCGGCCAGAGGAATGGCCGAGGCCTCGGCAAAGGACAGCCCCTCCGGACAGGGAGCCACCTCATCCGCCTCCAGCACCGCGTACTCAGCATGGACGCCACCGTGGAAACGGTTGCTCATACCGAATACCGGCTGCCCTACTTCCAGGCCCCGGACACGGTCCCCGATTCGGGAGATCTCCCCGGCCATATCCAGACCGCTGACCCGCGGCAGGGGTTCGCGGTCAAGGAATCGCAGGAAGGTGCTGAACATCCCCTTGCGCAGCAGCACATCCTTGGGATTCAGACCACCTGCCCGGACACGCACCTGGACCTGGCCGGGACCAACTGCCGGTTCCGGCCAGTCATCCACCCATTCCAGCACATTGGGTTGTCCATAGGCCCTGTAGATGATGGCTTTCATGGTGGCGCTCCCTGACCAGAGACACGGACTTTACGCCATTGTAGCCGTCAACCAGCCAGTTTTCCTCTGTATTTACAGGCCCATACTATTTCCGGGGGCCCGAGCACTGCCCCCTTTGTCGTCACGGATTGCGGTACTCGGCTTTCGGCCCCAGATAGTACCACCAGTTCACCACCAGGCAGACGGCGTAGAAAACGGCGAAGGCGTACAGCGCATTCTCCGGGGTGGTCGCCTTGATCTGTTCCCCGAAAACCTTGGGAATGATGAAAGCGCCATAGGCTGCTACGGCGGATGTCCATCCCAGAACCGGACCAGCCTGTTCAGTGTTGAATACCTGGGCGATGGTCCGGAATGTCGACCCGTTACCGATTCCAGTTGCCGCAAAAAGCAGCAGGAACAGCAGCAGGAAGGGCATGAAGAATTCCTGCGGTGTCTGCGAGGCATAGGCCAGCTGCATGTAGTAGGCCACACCCAGAGAGCTGGCGATCATCACCACCGCCACGATGCCGGTGACCAGTGCACCCCCTACCTTGTCCGCGATCCAGCCGCCAACAGGTCGAATCAGCGCGCCGATGAAGGGGCCCATCCAGGCGTACATCAATGCGGACGGACCGGCAGGATTAGCCGTGTCATGCGTCATGACGCCATCCACCATGATGTGCTGATAGCCGAAGATGACCTTGATCGCCAGCGCAAAGCCCGCCGAGAAGCCGATGAAGCTGCCAAAGGTCATGGTGTAGATGAGGCTCATGATCCAGGTGTGCTTGTTCGAGAAGATCTTGAACTGGCGCTGGAGATTCGGCTTGATCTCACCCGGAATCAGCTTCAGAAGCATCACCGTTGTGAACAGAATGCCCGCAATGACCGGCCACTTCACCCAGTCCGGGGTACCCAGTCCAACCGGGGCGGGAAGGATGATGTAGAGACCGACGGCGGCTGTGAAGAAGCCGATCAGCAGCATCCCCGTGATCTTGCCAAACGCGCTCAGCGGACTGCCGATGTTCGGCGATACGCCCTCGGTCCGGATATTGTCCATACCAAACCAGCCCGCGAAGGCCAGCGGAATCAGGAACAGCAACCAGACATAACCGGCATTGTGGATAAAGGTCTCACTGCCGGCGGGAATCTTGCCGATCAGGGTGCCGGAACCGTTTTCCAGGATCATGGGAGCGCCACCGAAGACACCGATGGTCATGAACAGCGGCACCAGGATCTGCATGGTCGTAACACCGGCATTACCCAGCCCGGCATTGAGCCCCAGGGCAAGGCCCTGTTTCTTCTTGGGGAAGAAAAAGCTGATGTTCGACATGGAGGAGGCGAAGTTGCCGCCGCCGATACCAGAGAGGAAAGCCAGGATCTGGAAGACCCAGAGCGGGGTTTCCTTACTCTGAAGGGCCAGGCCCGTTCCGATGGCCGGAATCATGAGCAGGGCCGTGGTAAAGAAGATGGTGTTACGACCACCCGCAATGCGGATGAAGAAGCTGCTGGGAATCCGCAGTGTGGCACCGGTCAGGCCAGCGATGGCCGTCAGTGTGAAGAGTTCTTCCTTGGGGATCGGGAAGCCCAGATTGTCCATCTGGACCGTGATGATCCCCCAGTAGAGCCACACCGCAAAACCGCACAGCAGACTCGGGATGGAAATCCACAGGTTGCGGTTGGCGACTTTCTTACCCTTTGACTCCCAGAAGTCTGGGTCTTCCACATCCCACTTATTGAGTTCACCCATAACAAGGCTCCGTATCTATCTGTATGAATCGGGTTCCGCGGGAGGCTCGACCTCCCGCTTCTGTCTCAGCTTTTTGCGGCATTGCCCTCACGCCCGTAATCAAGCTGGATTTCCGGGAGGTAGCGGGCGCTTTCCTCTTCTCCACGCTCCGGGTGGCGGCGACGCTCCATGCGTACGATGGCACCGTGCATCCACAGCAGCGAGACCAGCACCAGAAGGAAGAGCAGCATGAAGCAGCTTGTCCAGACACCCAGCACGTCATTCAGTACGCCGAAGATGATCGGCAGGAAGAAACCACCGAGGCCACCGATCATCCCCACAAGACCGCCCACGGACCCCACGTGATCGGGGTAGTAAACCGGGATGTGCTTGTAGACTGCTGCCTTGCCGAGCGACATGACAAACCCGAGCACGACAGTAATCAGTGCGAAAACTGCCAGCGGTACGCCAAAGGCGAATTCAATGGGCCCATCAATGCCCTGGATGACGTAGCGGGTCTGGGGGTAGCTCAGAACAAAGAGGCAGAGCAGGGAAACGCCATAGGTCCAGTACATCACCGCACGGGCGCCGATCCTGTCGGACATCCAGCCTCCCAGGGCCCTGAATACTGAGGCCGGAAGCGCGTAGAGCGCGGCGAGCATGCCTGCCTGTTCCAGGCTGAGGTCGTAGACGCTGACGTAGTAGTTCGGCAGCCATGAAGCGAGGGCCACAAAGGCACCAAAGACAAAGAAGTAGTAGAGCGAGAAGCGCCAGACCTGAAGCTTCTTCAGCGGAGCCAGCTGCTCCTTCACCGGCATGGGCTGCGTGCCCTCTTCGACCCGACGCTTGAGACGCGGGTCATTCTCCGTCATGAACCAGAAAATCACGGCCATGCCGGCGAGAATGGCGGCATAGACCTGGGCAGTCATCTCCCAGCCAAGTGCCACGACCAGAAAGGGCGCTCCGAAGTTCGTGACAGCGGCACCAACGTTACCGGCTCCAAAAATGCCGAGGGCTGTTCCCTGGTGTTTTTTGTCGTACCACTCCGAGGTGTAGGCAATCCCGACGATGAAAGAGCCGCCGGCCAGACCAATGCCCAGAGCAGCAACCAGAAAGAGGCCATAGGTTGTCACTGTTGAAAGGAGGAAGACTGCCACGGACGTGGCCAGCATCAGGATCGTGAAGACCAGCCGTCCACCAAAGCGCTCGGTCCACATGCCAAGGAAAATCCGGCTTATGGAACCGGTCAGAACCGGCGTCGCCACCAGGAGCCCGAACTGGGTGTCGGATAGTCCAAGATCCTGTTTGATTTTCACCCCGATCACGGAAAAGATCGTCCAGACCGCAAAACAGGTGGTAAAGGCAAGAGTGGAAAATGCGAGTGCCTTATGGGCTCGCGGTGGGTCGTAATCGTGTTCACTCAGCATCGTCAGCTCCTGTTCAATCAGCGGCCACACAGCACTTTGTGGCCTTCCGACATAGAGTAACCAGATAAGGAGCCTTTTACATACAGGTTTATTTCCAAATAATCAGGGAGTTACCCATATAGGGGTAGGTCCGGAAAAGTTGAGGTAGATCAAAGTGGCTTCAGGATGGCCAGAGCAAAGATCGCCGCCAGCTGACCCAGGGCCACCAGCGCCGCTACCACTCTTACCCCGGGCGTCCGCGTCTGGTCCAGTGCCCACTTGCCGGCCAGGATATAGCCCACCAGCAGGATCACCTTGCCGGTCAGCCAGTGGTGAACGAACGGCATCCAGCCGCTGAAGGCCAGCAGCCCCAGTGCGGCGGCCAGCAGGGCGGTATCATTAAGGTGGGGAACCCAGCGCAGCGGTGTACCCCGCCAGCCCGGCCGACCAGCCGCATCCAGCCCCAGGCGCAGCAGCATCAGGGCTGCGGTGGTATAGGCGGCCAGCATGTGCACACCCTTGACGATGTGATAGAACTCCATAGTCGACCCCGGACACTAAGATTTATTTAAAATATATCTTAACTGGGTTACACTGACTCTGTCATGCGATATGGCAGCAGCACAATGACGGACTGTCTGATGCTCTTCAAAGCGTTCTGGCGCCTGCTCGCGTCCCTGGCGGTGCTCCTGGGCGCCCTGGGGGTAGCCCTTCCGGGCTTGCCCACGGTGCCTTTCCTGCTGGTGGCCGCCTGGGCGGGGAGCCATGGTTGGCCGGAACTGGAGCAGCGCCTGCTGGAGCATCCGCGTTACGGCCCCTCCATCCGGGCCTGGCGTGAAAAGCGGGCCGTACCCAGGAGGGCGAAGTGGACCGCCTCTGTGCTGATCGCCATCAGCCTGACCATGCTGGTGATCTCGCCGGCGCCGGAGCTTCTGCGCTGGGTGCTGCCACCGTTCCTGCTGTGCGTCACGATCTGGCTCTGGAGTCGACCCGATGGCTGAACCGCTCAACACGCCACCCCGCCTGTCCCCTGTCACGCTGTTCAGCTACCCCTTCCGTATCTTCTTCCTGTCTCTGGCCATACAGGCCGTGGTGATTGTCCCACTCTGGGTGGGCGCCGTCACCGGGCGGCTGGATCTGCCGCTGGCGATCCCGGCACTGGCCTGGCACCAGCACGAGATGGTCTTTGCCTGGCTGCAGGCCGCCATTGCCGGCTTCCTGTTGACCGCGGTCTGTGTCTGGACGGGCACCACGCGCACCCATGGCTGGCCGCTGGCGGGGCTCTGGGGCGTCTGGCTCATGGGGAGGCTGGTGATCACGCTCGGGGAATCGCTGCCCGAATGGCTGGTCGTCGGCGTGAACCTGCTGTTCCTGCCGCTGCTCATGCTGGATGCAGGCCTGCGTGTGTGGCGGGCACGCCAGCCGCGCCAGATCCCGATACTGCTGGTTCTCCTCGGGCTCTGGCTGATGCAGGCGACCTTTCTCATCAGCGGCAGCGGCACTGCCCTCGACGGTGCCCTGCTCATGGCCATGACACTGATGCTGATCATCGGAGGCCGCATCACCCCCAACTTCTCCATGGGCTGGCTGCGGACCCGGGGGCTCTCTACTGACGGCATCACCATCATTCCCTGGCTGGAGAAACTGGTTCTGGGCGTGATGGCACTGACCTTCCTGAGTGTGCTCGTGCTGCCTGACCCGGTTACGGGCATCCTGGCACTGGTGGCCGGAACCGTGGCACTGGTCCGCATCCTGCTCTGGCGCGGATGGCGGGTGGCCCGTGAACCGCTGCTGTGGATCCTGCACCTGTCGCTGCTGTGGATTCCAGTAGCGCTCTGGCTTCTCGCAGCCAGCCGCTTTAACGCCATACCCGAGACGGTCTGGGTCCACGCCACCGGCCTGGGCGCCATGGGCGGACTCATTCTGGGCGTAATCAGCCGCGTGGTGCTGGGCCACACCGGTCGCACACTGGTTCTGCCGGGCGGTATGGTCACTGCTTTCGTGATGATCCACCTGGGAGCCCTGATCCGGGTCGTCACCGGCGCCGGCGGCATGGCCTGGCAGACGGGCATCAGTGTCAGCGCCCTGCTGTGGATGATCGCCTTCGGGCTCTTCCTGTTCCGCTACACGGGCATCCTTGTGCGGCCACGCGTTGACGGGAGGCCTGGCTGATGCGACTGACGCGCCACACCGACTACGCCGTGCGCATGCTCATGTTCCTGGCACTGCGCGACGGCCAGCTGGGCACCATCCGCGAGATTGCCAATGCCTACGGCATCTCCCGCAACCACCTGATGAAGGTGGCCCATGAGCTGCAACGCCACGGCTACCTGGAAACCATCCGCGGCAAGGGCGGTGGCCTGCGCCTGGCGTTGCCGCCCGAACGGATCATGCTGGGGGATCTGGTCCGCACCATGGAGCCGGATCTGAAAATCGCGGAATGCTTCGGATGTGATAACCAGTGCGTGATCACGCCCAGCTGCCAGCTGAAGTTCGTGCTGGATGAGGCCCTGGGGGCGTTCCTGAAGGTTCTGGACGGTTACAGCCTGGAGGATGTCACCTCACCACGGGCCCAGAAACTGCGACAGCACCTGGCGCTGACACTGGAAGGCGAGCCGACGCCGGCTCTCAACAGCAGACCGGGAACCTGAAGACCGGCCTGTTCAGAGTGCGCCGAATCTCAGCCCACCGTACTGCTCGCCCACCAGCTGCTCCAGGAAATCCAGATCCCTGAGCCCGATAGGGCTGCGCTCCGGCGCCAGGATCCCCTCGCGCCGGAAGTCATTGAGCACCCGGGAGACTGTCTCCTCACGGACACCGAGCATCAGGGCCACCTGCTTCTGGCGGCATGGCAGGCGGATCTCACGGCTTTCCTGCTCCTCATGGAGCTGCAGCAGGAAGGCGGCCACCCGCTGTTCGGCGGAACTGGCCGTGAAGAAATCCACCTGGTTGAAGGAGCACTGAAGCCGTTCACTGGTCTGTTCCAGAAGGCGGGAAGCGAAGGGACCGTTGGCCTCGGCCAGGGCTCGCAACTGGCGCGCCGGGACCCCGAACACCCGACTGCGCAGCGTCGCCCGGTAACTCATGATGTAGCCACTGCCATTGAGAAACGCGGCCGTCAGCGCCACCAGACGCCCGGGGCCGTGGGTGCAGAAGAACTTCTCGTCACCATTCTCGGTGTAGCGCACACCGGCAATCTGGCCGCTGTCGACCACCCCACAGTAATGGGCTGACTGCCCCTCACTGAACAGCAGTTCTCCGGCGCGGGTTTCCAGCCGCACCGTCGCTCCGATCAGGTTATCAAGCTCACGCCGGGACAGGCTCCGGAACGGGCTGTACGCGAGCAGCCGCTCACGCAGGCGTTGCGCTTCATCGTTCCGGATCCGTGTCTCCTGCATTCACTCCAACTCACTCTGTTTCCCGGTGAAGGCCTGGGCCTATCCCACGAATTCCTGCAGTCCCGCCCTGTCCAGGAGGGTGACCTGACGCTGGGCAACCTGGATCAGCCCGCGGTTACGCAGCTCCTTGAGCACACGGGACAGGGTCTCAGGCTGCATGGCCAGCTGCGAGGCCAGGAGCCCCTTGGGCAGAGGCAGTTCCACTACCACCCCGGTGTTGCGCCGGTCCGCGCCCGGAACCAGGCTGAGCAGATACTGGACCAGCCGCTCCCGGGCGTTCTGCGCCGTCAGAATGGTGCGCTCCTCCACTGTCTGGGACATGGCCGCCGCCACGTAGCGCATCACGTTCATCATGTAATCGGAACGACCGGCCACCATCTCCCGCAGCAGAGCACCACTGAACGAGCGGACCCGGGTGGGCTCCAGGCTCTGGGCATACCAGGGGTAGCGCCCATCCGGTGAGCAGGCCGCAACCTCCGCAAGCACCTCATCCGCGCCGGCACTGCCCAGAACGCGCTCGCTGCCCTGGTCAGTGACCCGGAACAGCTTCACGGAACCGGAAAGCACAATGAAGAACCGCTCCGCTCTGTCCCCCTCGCGGCAAAGCATCTCTCCCGCCTCCAGAGTATGCAGGCGGCTGCGCTGGCACAGGCTGGCCAGATCCTGATCGCCCAGATCCTGGAAGAATGGGTGCCGGTGGATGGCGCAGTGCTCCAGGCGCGGGCACAGCAGGGGCTCTGCCAGCTTCGCATGGGTTACATCGGCCAGTTTGATCGCGTCACAGGATGTCACGGCAGCCTCCTCGGTTTGACGGTTGTTCGCTGTGGGGGTGTTATGCCTTGACATATTACAAACTCCCGGCCGTTCAGGCTGCGCCCCTTAGGTGGTACTCCCTGTGGGTCCCATGCTGCACCGCCACCTAAAAGAATTATTTCATATGAATCTTAAATCAGAGAGAGGCTGGCCGCAATCCTCGGATTTTCCATTCACAGCTGGATCATGCGAATGGTCTACGGCGGGCTCGCCATAAGCAGACACCAGAACCCCATTATTGATTTATATGTTTTACATCTTTAAAGTCAGCCCGGATAATCACACCAGTCACGGAACCGCCGTGCAGACCCCAAAGCCATGACCGGGAGGACACGCCCATGTCCGAGGGACTGACCCGAAACGCCGCGCGCAACATCTTCTATGGAGGCTCGACGATCTTCTTCCTGATCTTCGCCGGCCTGACCATCCATACCCATATCTACATGAGTACCACCTCGACCAACAGCGACAAGCTGGATGAGGACGTCATCGCCGGCAAGGAGGTCTGGGAGGAGCACTCCTGCATCAACTGCCACACCATCATGGGCGAAGGGGCCTACTTCGGGCCCGAACTGTCCAACGTCTGGCACCGCTACGGCGGGCGCGAGAATCCGAAAGCCGCCAGGGCGGGCATCAAGGGGTGGATGAAAGCCCAGCCCATCGAGGCGCCGGGGCGCCGCCAGATGCCGCAGTTCAACCTCAACGAACAGGAGCTGGACCACCTGGTGGATTTCTTCAAGTGGGTGGACGGTATCGACACCCACGACTGGCCACCGCACAAGTCCGGCTGACCATGCCCGCAATCCACTCCGTCCGTTCATCCAGGGAGAGAACCGATGAAGTATGAAACCCAGAAAGTGGCCCTGCCGTTCTTCGCGGTGGCCATGGCGCTGTTCGCGCTGCAGATCTGTTTCGGGCTGATGGCGGCGACCGTCTATGTCATGCCCGAATTCCTTTCCGAGGCCATGCCCTTCCACATCATGCGCATGAGCCACACCAACCTGCTGCTGGTCTGGCTGCTGATCGGCTTCTTCGGCGCCACCTATTACCTGCTGCCGGAAGAGGCCGAGACCGAGCTCCACTCACCGACCATGGCCTACATCCAGCTCGCGATCTTCGCCGGTGCCGGTGCCGCGGCGCTGATCGGCTACCAGTTCGGGATCCATGGCGGCCGCCACTACCTGGAGCAGCCGGTCTATGTGAAGATCCTGCTGACCATCTCGTTCCTGATGTTTCTGTACAACAACACCCGTACGGTCATGAAAGGCCGGCGCACGTCGGTCTCCACTGTACTGCTGCTGGGGCTGTGGCTGGCGGCCATCTTCTGGATGTTCGCCTTCTACGAACCGGACAACCTGGCCCAGGACAAGCTCTGGTGGTGGTGGATCGTGCACGTCTGGGTCGAGGGCGTCTGGGAACTGATCATGGCCTCCATCCTCGCCTACCTGCTGATCAAGATGACCGGTGTGGACCGCGAGATCATCGAAAAGTGGCTGTACGTGATCGTGGGCCTGGTGCTGTTCTCCGGCCTGCTTGGCACCGGCCACCACTACTACTGGCTGGGCACCCCCGGCTACTGGCAGCCCATCGGCAACATCTTCTCCACCATGGAGGTCATTCCGTTCTTCGCCATGGTGATGTTCGCCTTCTACATGTTCTGGAAGGGCTCCCGGGAACACCCGAACAAGGCGGCCATGCTCTGGACCCTCGGCTGCGCGGTGGTTTCCTTCTTCGGGGCCGGGGTCTGGGGCTTCATGCATACCCTGTCCTGGGTCAACTACTACACCCATGGCACCCAGATCACGGCGGCGCACGGGCACCTGGCCTTCTTCGGTGCCTACGCGATGCTCAACATGGCCATCATCAGTTATGCCATGCCCCAGCTGCGCCGGCTCCAGCCCTACAACCAGATCATGAACATGTGGTCGTTCTGGATCATGGTCGGTGGCATGTGCTTCATGACCTTCACTCTCACCTTTGCCGGGGTGGTCCAGACCCATATGCAGCGGGTGCTGGGCGAGGACTTCATGACGGTTCAGAACCAGCTGGATATTTTCTTCATCATGCGGCTTGGCTCGGGTACCGCCGTGGCGCTGGGTGTCGTTCTGTTCCTGATCGCCATCTTCGGACCGGCCCGTGAGCAGCTCCCAGCCCATGTCAAAGGCGGCAACGGTAACGGGAGCAGCCAATGAGCGCCGTCGAAGCGCCCTACTACGAACCGGTCGGCCACGAACGTGAGCTCTTCGAGTATGCGTTCCACCGTAAGCTCCCGCTCCTGCTCAAGGGCCCGACCGGCTGCGGCAAAACGCGCTTTGTCAGCCACATGGCGGCGCGCCTCGGCCTGCCCCTGCAGACGGTGGCCTGCCATGACGACCTCACGGCCTCCGACCTGACCGGGCGCTACCTGCTGCAGGGCGGCGAGACGGTCTGGACGGACGGGCCCCTGACCCGGGCCGTGCGCCATGGCGGCCTGTGCTACCTGGACGAGGTGGTGGAGGCGCGCAAGGACGTGACGGTGGTCATGCACCCGCTGACCGACGACCGTCGGGTGCTGCCCCTGGACCGCACCGGCGAAACCCTGGAGGCCCCGGAGGACTTCATGATGGTCGCCTCCTACAACCCCGGCTACCAGCATGTGCTCAAGTCGCTCAAGCCCAGCACCCGCCAGCGCTTCGTGGCGCTGGAGCTGGACTTCCCGCCTCCGGAGCAGGAGCTGGCCATCGTGGTGCACGAGAGCGATCTGGCCCGGGAACGGGCCAGGGCCCTGGTGAACCTTGCCGTGCGCCTGCGGGAGCTCAAAGGGCAGGACCTGGAGGAGGCGGTCTCCACCCGCCTGCTGGTCTACTGCGCCCGGCTGATCCAGGCCGGCATGCCGGTGCTGCAGGCCTGTCGCGCGACGCTGGTGGAGCCACTGAGTGACGATGCCGACGTGCGTGAAGGGCTGATGGAAACCATAAGGGCCACTTTCGGGGGCTGAGGAGACGCCAGGTTGGCATCCTTTTTCGAGGTTGAGGAAATCGCCGGGGAACTATGGCACCGCTGGGCCTCCCGCGCGGTCAGTTACCCGCGCTACCCGGACGCCGGCGTTGCCCTGGCGGAACTCGAGGGCAGCCTGGGCGTGTTCTTCCGGGCCATGGGCGGGCCCGGCGCCATCCCGGTCAGTGCCGTGGAACCCCGTGCCTCCGGCCACCGCCTGACCTTCCGCCAGAAGCTCGGCTTCGACCGGGAAAGCCTGGACATGGCCTTCCTGGACGACGACCAGCTGCTTCTGCCGCCACGCATGGACTACTTTCCCAGTCGTGAACTCAACCGGGGCGCCTACCACTGGCTGACCGCGCTGCTCACCCTCCTGCCAGAGCCGACGCCGGATCAGCCGGCGCTGGCGGCGGACATTGCCTGGCTGCGGGCGGTGCACCAGGCCGAAGGCGTCCTGGAGCGGGACTTCCCCGGCCTGATGGCCACCGGCAGGGCCTGCCGCGAGCACCTGCTATCAGTTCGCCCATGCCAACGCCTGCCGGCCTGGGAGGACGCGGTGGATCATGGCATACGGGTGCTCCTGGGCGAGCAGCGGGATCCCGCCACCGCAGAGCGGGAGCAGGTCCTGGCCTGGGTCCTTGACCAACCCGAACCCGCTTTGCCGGAAACCACCCCAACGGGCTACCGGCCACCGTTGCCGGTGCCCTTCTGGGGTCAGCGTCGGCCGGGGCGCCACGCGGGTACCCCCAAAGAGCCGGAGGACGGCGAGGACCCACGCCAAGGCGCCACGCCCGAGGCCGAAGGCGGCAAACGCCAGGCCATACGCCGCCGCCAGGACCAGAGCGAACGCGACGACCCGCTGGCACTGAACATCTTCGAGAAGATGCTGTCCTGGACCGAGATGGTCAATGTGAACCGCCCGGTAGAGGAGGAGAATGAGGAGGATGCCCGCAAGGCGGCAGAGCAGATCGAGGAGATCACCCTGAGCCCGCACCGGGAGAAGACCGCCTCGCGCCTGAAGGTAGAGCTGGACCTGACCCCGGATGCGCCGGATGTCGGCGCGCTCAGCGGACCTGTGACCTACCCGGAATGGCACTATCGCAAAAAACGCTACCTGGATGACCAGTGTCGGGTGCATCCGGCCATCCAGTCCATGGAAGGCGAGGACTGGACGCCGGATGAAGGCACACGCCACCGCATCCGCCGTGTCCAGCGCCAGTTCGAGGCGCTGCAGCCCCAGCGTCAGTGGCTGCGCGAACAGCCGGACGGCGACGAATTCGATATGGACGCGCTGATCCGCAACCGCTGCGATATCCGCGCCACCGGCAATGGCTCCGAGCGCATCCATCAGGCCCTGCTTACCCAGGCCCGGGATCTGGCCGTGACCCTGCTGGTGGACACATCGCTTTCCACCGAATCCTGGCTTGCGGACCGCCGTGTCCTGGATGTGGAGAAAGAGGCCCTGCTGGTGCTGTGCCACGGCCTGGCCGCCTGCGGTGATGACTTCAGCATCCATGGCTTCACCTCCCGGCGCCGCCACAATGTGGAAGTGAACACCATCAAGGGCTTCCACGAACGCGCGGATGAAACCGTGCGCCGGCGCATCCAGGCCCTCAAACCCGGCCATTACACCCGCATGGGCGCTGCCATACGGCACGTGAGCCAGGAACTGGCGCAACGCGGCAACCGCAACCGCCTGCTGCTGGTGCTCACGGACGGCAAGCCCAATGACACGGACTACTACGAAGGACGCTACGCGCTGGAGGACACCCGCAAGGCGGTACTGGAAGCCCGCCAACAGGACGTGCGCACCTTCGGCATCACCATCGACCAGCAGGCACGCCAGTACTTTCCCTGGGTCTTCGGGCGCGGGGCCTACCACATCGTGCAGCGCCCGGAACAGCTGAGCGCGGCGCTGCCCGGCATCTACCAGCAGATCGCAGGAGTCTGACCATGCACCGAGTCCACCGTCCCCTTGCCCTGCTGATCCTGGGCGCTGCAATCGCCGGCTGCGGCGAGGCTCCGGTTCCCAAAGGCTGCGGCCCCGAGGCCAGTGCCGCGGAAGAAACCGCCATGAACGGCACGCCCATGCCCGAATGCGCCGGCCCCCAGGCCCAGGCCTGCCTCGCGGACAGTGGCCGGAAGCACTACTTCTGCAGCACAGCGGACCTGCTGGAATGGCGGAAGGGACTGGAGGATAACGAAGGGGAGATCGTTACCTTCACCCGGGATCTGTCGGATGTGGACTGGGACCCCAGAGACACCGGCGACTGGGTCACCATGGATACCGCCTGGTTCGTGGTCGGCCATGAACGCGACAACGGGCAGGGCCAGACACCACCGGCGGGGTTCTCGGATCTGGGGGATGCGGAGATCTTCGCCAGTAAGCATGGCGGCCGCATTACCGGCCGCCAGGGCCTGCCTTCTCCCGGCGACTAGCCGGATTGCCGCAGGCCGCGCGCCGCTCCCACCATGGCCGCCAACGCGGGCCGCACTTCGTCCCAGTTGCGGGTCTTGAGCCCGCAGTCCGGGTTCACCCAGAGACGCTCCGACGGAATGCGTTCAACCGCCTTCCGGAGCAGCGCCACCATGGATGCCTCAGTGGGAATGTTGGGCGAATGGATGTCGTAGACGCCCGGCCCGATGCCATTGGGGTACTCGAAGTGCTCAAACGCTTCCAGCAGCTCCATGTCCGAACGTGAGGTCTCGATGGTGATCACGTCCGCGTCCATGCGGGCGATGGCGGTCATGATATCGTTGAACTCGGAATAGCACATGTGCGTGTGGATCTGGGTGTCATCACTGACGCCATTGGCCGCGATGCGGAAGGCGTTGATGGCCCATTCCAGATACGTCTCCCACTCCGAACGCCGTAGCGGCAGGCCCTCGCGCAGCGCCGCCTCGTCAATCTGGATGATGCGGATGCCGGCGGCCTCCAGGTCCTGGACCTCTTTCCTGACGGCAAGCGCCAGCTGGTTGGCGGTTTCCCGCTCCGGCTGGTCATCGCGCACGAAGGACCAGTTGAGCAGTGTCACCGGCCCGGTGAGCATGCCCTTCACCGGGCGCTCCGTAAGTGACTGGGCATAGCGGATCCAGTCCACCGTCATGGGGTCGGGCCGGTCCACGTCGCCGTAGATGATCGGCGGCTTCACGCAACGCGAACCGAACGACTGCACCCAGCCATGGCGGGTGAAGGCGAAGCCGTCCATCAGCTCACCGAAGTATTCCACCATGTCGTTGCGTTCGGCCTCCCCGTGAACCAGCACATCCAGGCCCAGCGCCTCCTGCTCACGGATGCAGTCCCGGATCTCGGCCTGCATGGCTTCCCGGTAGGCGGCCTCCGAGAGATCCCCGCGCCGGTACTGCAGACGTGTACGCCGGATTTCCCCAGTCTGCGGAAAGGAACCGATGGTGGTGGTCGGGAAACGGGGCAGATCCAGATGGCGCTGTTGCGCCTCAATCCGCCACGCATAGGAGGACTGGCGCTGCCCCATGGCCTCGTTCAGCCCGGCCACGGCCTCGCGCACCGCCGGATTGCGCACCCGCTGGGACTGACTGCGACTTTCATGACAGGCACGGTTGGCCGCCAGTTCCGCGATGATGGCGTTGCGCCCCTTGTTGAGGCCCTTCTCCAGGATTTCGAGCTCTTCCAGCTTCTGCACGGCGAAGGCCAGCCAGCCGCGCAGGGCCTCATCCAGGTCCGGTTCCGCGTCCAGATCCATGGGCACATGCAGGAGGGAGCAGGCGGGCGCAATCCAGAGCCGATCACCCAGGGCGGCATGCACGGGCTCGAGCCAGTCCATCAACGCCGTCAGGTCCGCCTTCCAGACGTTGCGCCCGTCCACCACGCCCAGGGACAGCACCCGCCCCTGTGGAAGCTGCTCCACGGCCCGCTGAACGTCCGCATCGCCGCGCACCGCATCCAGATGCAGGCCCGCCACCGGCAGCCGACAGGCCAGTTCCAGGTTATCCCCCAGGTGGCCGAAATAGGTGGTCAGAAGCAGGCGGACCCGAGTATCCGTCAGCCGGTGATAGGCCGTCTCCAGGGCATTTCGCCATTCAGGGGCCAGGTCCGTGACCAGTATGGGTTCGTCGATCTGGACCCAATCGACGCCGGCATCCGCGAGCTGTTCAAGCAGGCCAGCATAGGCCTCCGCAAGCGCTGTCAGATGCTCAAGGCGCTCACTGCCGTCGTCCTTGCTCTTGCCAAGCCACAGATAGGTGACGGGCCCCACCAGCACGGGTTTCGGGTTGTGCCCCTGCTCCCGTGCCTCGGTAACCTGCGCCACCAGAGCACTGGCATCCGGCCTGAAACGGCTCTCCCGCGTGAACTCCGGAACAATGTAGTGGTAGTTGGTGTCGAACCACTTGGTCATCTCCCCGGCTGCCACCACGCTCTCATCGTCATCGGTGGCGGAACGGCCGCGGGCCAGGCGGAAATACTGGTCCGTGGCACTGCCGCCGAGATCGCGCACCCTGGGCGGGACATGCCCGAGCATGATGCTGGTGTCCAGTACATGGTCGTACCAGGAGAAATCGCCCACCGGTACCCGGTGAAGGCTGGACTGCTTCTGCCAGTGCTGGCGGCGCAGGTCACGGCTGCGCTGGATCAGTTCCGCTTCAGTGATTTCTCCCCGCCAGAATGCTTCCAGCCCGAACTTGAGTCCACGTTTGGCTCCGATGCGGGGGAATCCGAGATTGTGCGTGGTCACCATGGTCGTCTCCTCCGATCAATTGTTAACCAGAAGCATGGTGACACCACAAAACCAGCAATAAAATTGATGGTTTTTAGCTTATTGATGAACCATTTTCATGTTTACCAGCATCTTTCCGTGCCCAACGGCATGGATCCGCCGGAACACGGCCAGTACCGGGCCGGCATCCATGTGTGCCCCGGCGCGGCCCTGAGACGAAGTGATTCCCGGAGCGTTTGCTGAAGCAGCCCAGAGTCTCCATCACTCCACTCTTGGTCATAGAAGCCCCAGTTCCAGCCGGGCCTCCTCGCTGAGCATGTCGTAGGTCCAGGGCGGATCAAACACGATGTCCACCTCCGCGTTTTCCACGAACGGAACCTCCCTCAAGCGGTTGCGGGCATCGCCGGCGATCACATCGCCCATGCCACATCCCGGGGAGGTCAGGGTCATCCTGAGGTACACGGAACGCTGCTCCACGCTCACACTGAGACCGTAGACAAGCCCGAGACTGACGATGTTCACCGGAATCTCGGGGTCATAGACCTGCTCCAGTGCCTGCCAGCACTGATCCTCACTGATTTTCCCGTCTTCCGGCGGTTCAAATATGGCCACATCACTGCGCAGGCCCACCTTGCCGGCCTCCTCTGGAGACAGCCGGTATAGGTTACCCCCATGGTTGACGGTCACGCTGCCACCAAGCGCCTGGGTAACCGAGACCTGTACCCCCTCGGGCAGTGTGACCTCGTTGCCATGCGGCACACGCCGGGCCACGCACGCCATGGGCAGGGCCAGTTCCCTGGGCGGTGCCGCCGGCTGTTTGGCGTACGGCGCTTTGATGGTCAGGGTCTGGGCGTCCGCTGCCGTCTCCAGGTCGAGCCGGATTTCACGGAGATAGGGAAGACTCGGCGCGTCCACGTAGAGCGTGACCTCACCGAAATCCAGCCGTGCATCACTCGCCTGCTCCTCGCCAGGCGGACAGAAGGCCAGACAGCTCTCTGCTCTCGACGTGCCGCCATTCTGGACAAAGAGGCGTGCCGCCATGCCCGGAATTTCCTGTTTGGCCAGTATATCCGCGAGGTAGTCCTGCGCTGCGTCACTGACCTCGGCATCGATGCTCATACCAGAGCCCCTTACGAGTTACATTTCCTGAATCCCAATGGCACAGGAAGTCCAGTCGTGGCCATTACCACTGTTGCTTCGTATGTCACCAGGGTAGCCACCCCTGACCAGAATGGTACGCGCCACCATGGAACGACAACATCTCTATGGGGAAGCGCTGAGTGCCTCTTCAAACTGACTCCGTGATTCCTTGAAGCGCGCCACCGGAAAGCTGAGGGGGACACCGGCCACGGCCGCTTCCAGCATCTGGAGATGAGCATCCCAGCCTGCCGCGCTGATGGCGATCTGGTCTTCGGGCAGTAGCCCGATGGTAAGGGTGAGCCGTGTGCCGCTGTTGGTCGGTGCGAGATCCCAGCGCAGGGGTCTGCGTGGCGCGTCACCGTTACTCCAGGAGTAGGTGAGGTGGCGTTCCGGCTCAAGCTCGATGATATGCGAGTCAATGGGCTCACCACTCATCTCGAACTCGATGCGGACCCGCCCACCTGGACTCAGATCCATTTCACCGGGCGCCAGCCACTGCCGGAGATGGTCGGGGTCCGTCAGCCAGGTCCATACCTGTGCCGGAACGGTGGCGAGCTCCCTCTCCAGCATGACCTTCCAGCCATCGGTCTGCTGTTCAAACGCTGCCCTTTCGGTACGGTTTACCGCTGATGAATCACTCATGAACCTGCTTCCTTATTCTGTCTATTGCTGACCAACCACCCTATGCCAGTGTAAGCTCAGCCCACCCCATAGCGGTTGATCCCGATCAAACGCATTCAGGCTCTGAGCTTCCAGCGCCTTCGTCCCAGGCTGCGTCGCCCGGTCTGCGCCCGATGGTCACCATCGTTATCATCTCTCGTTTCGTGTAAGGTTTCTGGCCAGATCTTTTTGTTTAATGTATTTTAAGTACATCTTATTTTGAAACCAGGAAGGCGTCAATTCAAAGGGTATGAATACTCCATTGATGCCGACCCATGAATCGACACCGATAACAGGAGCCCACAATGAGCGCGTATCTTGATGAGAAACTCGAGCCCATCTTCCAGGACGTTCTCCACCGAAATCCCGGTGAGCAAGAGTTCCATCAGGCGGTCCACGAGGTCCTGGAAACCCTTGGCCCCGTCCTGGTGAAACATCCGGAGTTTGTGGACTCCCGCATCATCCAGCGCATCTGTGAACCGGAGCGCCAGATCATCTTCCGGGTGCCCTGGCAGGACGACAACGGCGAGATCCAGATCAACCGCGCCTTCCGGGTGGAATTCAACAGCGCCCTCGGCCCCTACAAGGGCGGCATGCGCTTCCACCCCTCGGTGTATCTCGGCATCATCAAGTTCCTGGGCTTCGAGCAGATCTTCAAGAACGCGCTTACAGGCCTGCCCATTGGTGGCGGCAAGGGCGGCAGTGACTTTGACCCCAAGGGGCGCTCGGACTCCGAGATCATGCGCTTCTGCCAGAGCCTGATGACCGAGCTCTACCGCCACCTGGGCGAATACACGGACGTGCCCGCCGGTGACATCGGCGTGAGCCAGCGCGAGATCGGCTACCTGTTCGGTCAGTACAAGCGCATCACCAATCGTTACGAGTCCGGCGTGCTCACTGGCAAGGGACTGGGCTGGGGCGGGAGCTGTGCCCGCACCGAGGCCACCGGCTACGGCACCGTCTTTTTCGTGCAGGAAATGCTGAAGGCCCGCGGCGAATCACTGGATGGCCGTAAGATGGTGGTTTCCGGTTCCGGCAACGTCGCCATCTATGCCATCCAGAAGGCCCAGCAGCTGGGGGCTCATGTGATCGCCTGTTCCGATTCCTCGGGGATCCTCGTCGATGAGGAGGGGCTCGATCTGGACCGGATCCGGCGCATCAAGGAGGTGGAACGGCGCCGGATCAGCGATTACGCCGATGAGAAACCCAATGCCCGGTACGTGCAGGACGGCAACGTCTGGCGCGTGCCCTGTGACGTGGCCCTGCCCTGCGCCACCCAGAACGAACTCAATGGCCAGGACGCGAAGTACCTGGTGGAAAACGGCTGCCGTGCCGTGGCGGAAGGCGCGAACATGCCCACCACACCCGAAGGCGCCCAGGTCTTCCGCGAAGCGGGCATCGCCTATGGGCCCGGCAAGGCCGCCAATGCCGGTGGCGTCGCGACCAGTGCCCTGGAGATGCAGCAGAACGCCAGCCGCGACTCCTGGTCCTTTGAGCACACCGAAAACCGGCTCGAGCAGATCATGGTGAACATCCACCGCGACTGCTTCGAAACGGCAGAGACCTTCGGCTCCCCGGGCAACTACGTGGTGGGCGCCAATATCGCCGCCTTCCTGAGGGTGGCACGGGCCATGGAGGCGCAGGGGCTGATCTGAGCCGCAGGACTGGCCAGGCTCTGTTTCACGCTCAACATGTGTCACCCGAGATAGAACATGGTCTTGGCCAGCACGGCTATGGGAAGAGAAGGTCCTCAACCATCACTACCAGAGCGAAGGCCGGATCAACCGGCTCCGTAACGCCGGCCTGGCTTACCAGGAGGAACTCCACATTGCCTTCACCCCGGCCCGAAGGGCGGGAACTGGCTGAGGCCCTCGACCGGGGGATGGTAAAGCTGCGCGAACAGGGAATGATCGCGGAGATACTGGCTGATTACCGGAGCCTAAACCACTGACCGGATGAGGAGCGCGGTTTCCGGTAAGACGTCGGCAACCGGCGCCTGGAGCCAGACCCGGTGACCACTGCCCGGCGCCGATGGCACTGACTGGTGATCCCGCTCTGACAACAGCGTTGAGGGCTGGAACCAGTGATTCCCGGCGGGCGTCATGAGTTCCAGCCAGTCCCCGCATTCAAACCGGTTCTTGGCCTCAATACACAGCCAGTCCCCCTCGCGGGCAATCACCTCCCCCACCCACTGGCGGGTACCGAGCAGCGAGGTCCCGGCTTCATAGCGCTGGTATTCCGCTGGTGGATGACGGCGCAGGAACCCCTCCGTGTACCCCCGATTCGAGAGCGCCTCCAGCTCATCCATCAGTGTCCGATCAAAGGCCCTGCCCGCCATGGCGTCATCAATGGCACGCCGATGGACCTGCACCGTACGGGCAACATAGTAGGGGCTCTTCGTGCGCCCCTCGATCTTGAGCGAATCCACGCCCATCCGGCACAGCCGCTCCACGTGCTGCACCGCGCGCAGATCCTTCGAATTCATGATGTAGGTGCCGTGCTCGTCCTCGTGCATGGGAACGCTCTCGCCGGGGCGACCGGCCTCCTCAACCAGCATGCTGCGCTCACCGTCTTCCTGGTGCAGGGGAATCAGGTCGCCACTGCTGTCATGAGTGGAGGCCTGCGGGGTATAGGACCAGCGGCAGGCATTGGTGCAGGCGCCCTGGTTGGCATCGCGATGGTTCATGTAGCCGGACAGCAGACAGCGACCGGAATACGCCATGCACAGCGCCCCGTGCACGAACACCTCCAGCTCCATACCGGGCACCTGCCCGCGCATTGCCTCAATCTCGTCCAGGGACAGTTCCCGGGAGAGAATGACCCGCTCCAGCCCCTGCCGGCGCCAGAACTCGAGGGTGGCCCAGTTCACCGCATTGGCCTGCACGGACAGGTGGATGGGCATATCCGGCCAGTGCTCGCGCACCAGCATGATCAGCCCGGGATCGGACATGATGAGCGCGTCCGGCCCGGTGGCGATCAGCGGTTCCAGATCCCGGAGGGCGGAGCGGATCTTGTCGTTATGGGGAGCAATGTTGAGTACCAGATAGAAGCGCCGGCCGTGCGCATGGGTATAACGGATGGCCTCCGCCAGCGCCTCGGCGTCCCGGAAGCTGTTGTTGCGCACCCGCAGCGAATAGCGGGGTGGACCGGCATAGACCGCGTCCGCGCCATAGGCGATCGCCATTTCAAGGTGTCGCTGGTTGCCGACCGGGGCCAGCAGTTCAGGGGCCTGTTCCATCATGCGCGCAGGGTAGGACATGCGGCACAGCGGCTCCTTGATTTCCATCAGCCATCAGGCCTTCCCCTGCACCGCTCTCCCGTTTAGGGTAATGCCATGACTGATTTCAGCCTGCACCCACAGCTTGAGGCCGACTGTCACTGGGTCGGCCGCCTGGAGAACTGCCAGATCCTGCTCCACCACAATGCCGGTGTTCCCTGGTACATCGTGGTTCCGGAAACTGCGGCGGGGGAGCTGCACGAGATGGGCATGGCCGAGCGTGCCGATGTGGACTGGGTGCTTGATGCCATGGCCCGTTTCATCAAGCACCATCACGGCAGTGAACGCATCAACCTGGGGGCCATCGGGAACCGTGTGCCCCAGCTGCATATCCACGTGATCGGGCGCCGCGAGGGCGATCCCTGCTGGCCGGATGCGGTCTGGGGCCACCTCCCCGAAGGCCCGGCCTGGAGTGAGGCGGCGATTGAGGCCATCCGCCAGCAGGCCCCGGTCGAGGCCTGACCCCTACCAGGCCCCGCGTGTGATGCGGCGGCAACCCCGAACGCTGCCGTTGTAGAAATAGACCCAGGCAGGACCAAAACGGGTATCCCGCTGCTGGCGGGTGTATTCGCCCCGCTCCGGAGCCTGGGCGCTGTAGCCCTCCAGAGCGTCCACCCGGGCGAACGTCCGCTCATCCACTTCGTACACCTCCACCAGAATCCCCTGGGAAGGCTGCTCAACAGCACCGGGGTACGGACCCAGGTCGTGGAGGACAATACTGTTCAGGTGATCCGTGCCCAGAAAGCGGGCACGCATAAGAAGGTGGTGATTGCTGCAGCCGCGCTTGAGGGTGCCATAGACTGCGATGCGGAACGCCGCATCCTCCCCATTACCGTTCATTCCCGACTCTCTTCCTCCTCTGTTACAGCATCACTCTGCGCGTACCAGTCATCCAGCATACGCTGCAGCCGTTCCCGCTGGATGGCCTCGTGCAGTTCGCTCTGGCGTTTCTCATCACGCAGCGAGCGCAACAGCGCCACCGCCATGAACAGCATCAGGATCATGAAAGGGAAGGCCGCCAGGATCGAGACGGTCTGCAGCGCCCCAAGCCCACCGCTGAGCAGCAGAACGCCCGCCACCAGCACCTGCACCGTGCCCCAGGTCAGACGCGACCAGCGCGGCGGGGTGAGCACCCCCTTGCTGGTGAACATGCCAAGCACGAAGGTGGCGGAGTTCGCGGAGGTGATGACAAAGAGCGTGATCAGGACCAGTACCAGCCAGCCCAGCCACTCAGCCCCGGGCAGCAGCGAGAGCATCACGAACAGGCCGGCACTGACCTCATCGGCCACCGCCTGGCCGACAGCCGCCTCTTCGAAGAGTTCAAAATAGAGTGCAGAGCCACCGAAAGTCGCGAACCAGAAGGTACTCAGGAGCACCGGGGTGCCAATCACGCCCACCACGAATTCACGGATGGTCCGCCCGCGCGAGATACGGGCGATGAAGCTGCCCACAAACGGCGCCCAGGAGAGCCCCCAGGCCCAGTAGAAGATGGTCCAGCGCTCGACCCAGTCATCCCCGGTGTAGGGCGTCATGACCAGACTCATGCCCATCACGTTGGAAAAGTAGTCGCCAATGGCGGTGGTCATGGCGGCGGTGATGAAATCCGTGGGCCCGGCGAAGAAAACGAACACCAGAAGAGCCCCGGCCAGGAGCATGTTGGCATCGCTCACGTAGCGTACGCCGCTTTCCAGCGGAGCCATGGCGCACAGCAGGAAGACCACCGAGACACCGCCCAGGATCATCAGTTGCTGGTCGGTCCCGAAGGCGACCTCGGACACGGTAACCAGGCCGCTGTTGATCTGGATGACCCCTAGCCCGAGGGTCGTGGCGACACCGAAAACGGTGGAGATCACGGCCAGCACGTTGATGCCGTGACCGGTGAATCCATCGACCCGTGCTCCCAGACTGTTCCGGAAGGCTTCGCTGATCAGCCCCGCCCGCTGATGGCGGAAGCGCACGTAGGCAATGGCGAGCCCCACAACCGCAAAGTTGGCCCACTGGTGGAAGCCCCAGTGAAACAGCGAGTACTGCATCGCCAGCCTTGCTGCCGCAGGCGTTCCACCCTGAGCACTGTCCAGCGGCGGCTGCAGGTAATGGCTCATGGGCTCGGCCACCCCCCAGAAAACCAGACCCACGCCCATGCCGGCGGAGAAGATCATCCCCAGCCAGGTGAGGAAGGAGAACTCCGGCATCTCGCCGTCCGCCCCCAGGCGGATGTGCCCGTAATCGCTGAACGCCACCCCCAGACAGAACAGCAGGAAGCCGGTAGTCACAAACAGGTAGAGCCAGCCGAAATGCAGTGTGGTGAATTCCAGCGCCTGGTTGCTGTAGGCCGCGAACGGCTCCGGCCACGCCACGCCGGCCCCGACGAACGCAAGCAGCAGAAGCAGTGAGGTGTAGAAAACCCAGCCTGGGCGATGACTCATGGGTGGCGTCCAGCAGTGATTGTGGCTCCACTGTAGCGCTGGCGGGGCGGAGGAGAAAGACTACCGGTGCAGCAACAGACACCGGCAGCAGAGAGCGGGTATGGGCAGGTATCAGCTGTTCATTTCTTCGCAGCGCTTACGCATTCTTTCACGCATCTGCTTCATGCGTTCCATGCGCTCGTTCTTCCATTCCTCGCGCAGTTCGCCCAGCTTCTCACGCTGTTCAGTGGTGAGGTCGAGACGCTTCGCCATCTCCCTGTGGCGTTTCACCATCTGCTGATGATGGTTCATCATTTTCCTGCCGCCACCCATTTCATCCAGTTTCTCGCACATCTCCGGCCTCATCTTGTGGCCCTTGCCCCGCTCCTTGTTGCCCTTGTGCTCATCCGCGATAACGCCCGGCGCCGCCAGGACAAGGGATGCCAGAAGAACAATGGACAGTCGGGTTGATCCATTACGCTGCAGCATCACTGCCTCCTTCTGATGGATGGGTTCATCTCAGAGACTAGACGCCGATGCTACTAGGGGTAAAGTGACACTGTTGTCATCCACCCGTTTCCGGCACACCCCGGTAGTGCCGGGGATCAATGCCGTGACGCTTGAGCCTGGAGGCAAGGGTCGTGGGTTTGACCTCCAACAACTCGGCCGCACCACCCTGCCCGAATACCTTGCCTCGGCACTGGCGCAGCGCACTGATCATGTTCTCACGCTCCTGCTCCCGTTTCTCGGCTTCGGTCAGTGGCCGCTGCTGCGCCGTTCCAACGGCTTCAGGGCCAACGGCAACCGGCTCCGGACCCGCAGCTTCCCGATCCGCTGGCAGGTCAAAACTCAGCTTACGACCCCGTGTGACGATCACCTGCCGTTCGATCACGTTCTCCAGCTCCCGGACGTTCCCCGGCCAGCTGTAACGCTGAAGGGCTTCCACATTGGCATGGCTGAGCTCCAGCGGCGCCCGGTGGAATCTGCGGCAGGCGTTACGCAGGAAAAGCTGCGCCAGCGGCGGGATGTCCTCCGGGCGCTCACGCAGCGGCACGGACTCGATCGGGAACACATTCAGCCGGAAATACAGATCCTCGCGGAAGCGGCCTGCCTCAACCTCGGTTTTCAGGTCCCGGTTCGTCGCCGCAATGACCCGCACATCCACGCTGCGCGTGTGCGTTTCACCGATACGCTCAAACGTCTGCTCCTGCAGAACCCGCAGCAGTTTGCCCTGCAGTGACAGCGGAATCTCACCCACTTCGTCCAGGAACAGGGTACCGCCGTCGGCCAGCTCGAAACGCCCGACCCGGTCGTTCACCGCCCCGGTGAAGGCCCCTTTGGCATGGCCGAAGAACTCACTCTCGAACAGCTCTGCCGGAATGGCGGCGCAGTTAACCCGGATCATGGGCCTTTCGGAACGCTCGCTGACGTTGTGGATGGCCCGGGCGATCAGCTCCTTGCCGGTGCCGGATTCGCCGGTAACCAGCACATTGGCGCCGGTGGGCGCGACCAGGTCGATGCGCTGGATCATGGCCGCCACCGCCTCGCTGCGCCCGACGATCTCATGCGCATTGTGCTCGGCGCTGATCTCCTCCTGGAGGTAGGCGTTCTCCATCTCCAGCCGGTGCTTGAGGTTTTCCACCTCTTCCAGCGCTTCCTTGAGGCTGTCCTCGGTACGGCGACGGTCAGTGATGTCACGGAATACCACCACCGCCCCCACCAGCTGGCCGTTGTCCACGATGGGCGTGCTGGTGTACTCCACCGGAAAGCCGGAGCCGTCCCGGCGCCAGAAAAAATCATCGCTGACCCGATGAACGGCCCCGTCGCAGAAGGCCTGGTAGATGGGGCAGCACTCGCGTTGGTGGGGCGTACCGTCCGAGTGGCTGTGGTGAATGGCCGTGTGCATGACCCGTCCGAGCAGTTCATCCCGGTGCCAGCCCAGCATGCGCTCGGCGGCGGAGTTGATGAAGGTGGTGCGCCCCTCGGCATCCACCCCGTAGATGCCTTCGCCCACAGCTTCCAGGATCAGCTGGTTCTCGCGCTCGATCTCCCGGAACAGGGTCTCCACGCGCTTCCAGTGAAGGAGGCCGCCCCGGTGATAGCTGTTAATCTCGTGGCGCTCCCGGCGCTCGCGCAGCAGGGTCAGATCCCGCAGCAGCATCAGCACACGGGGCTCCCCGGCTTCCGTCATGACGGAGAGCGACATCTCAAGTTCGATGACCCGCTCATCACGGGCGACGAGACTCAGATCCCGGCTCCAGGCCTGACCATGGGTCATGGCCTCGTCGGTGAGACTGACCAGCTGGGGAATCTGGCCTCCGAAAAGCGTGGTGACACGCAGAGACACCAGCTCCGCCACCGACCGCCCCAGCATCCGCGCAAGATGACTGTTGGCAGCCTCAACGGTATCGCGCACCGGATCCACCAGCAGGCCGGGCTCCGGCAGTGCTTCGATCCAGTCCAGACTTGTCTGCGGTGTGATGACAGCGTTCATGGGGCCTCCCGCTGATGTTTTCCTTCCCCAATCAAACGCCGTGCCGGATCACGAATTTCCGTAGCCGGGAACTACGAGTTCCCGTGAATCACGAAATCACGTAGCACCTTCCGCCAGACCGTTAAGTCAATAAGTGACTGATTGAAAAGCACATTCTGATTCAAAGGCAGATTGGCATGATCACTGCGACGGCAGAGATGAACCCCCAGCACAGGGGCTGCCGGGCGACTCCGGCAGTGCCCTTTTCCGGGGCACGCCAGACGCATCTGCACAACGCTGAAACAGGAGCAGCACCATGATGAACCACGAAACCATGACCGCGACCATCCTCACCGCCAAGAACGAGAAAGGCTACACCTGGGAGCAGCTGGCCGAGTCCATCGGCATGTCGCCCGTATGGACGGCTTCCTGCTGCTACGGCATGAACACCATGCTGGAGGATCAGGCCA